>OGSB01000021.1_pt1 | contig 239050 bp, 236 predicted proteins | sample 1573741 | NCBI WGS metagenome assembly OGSB01 (sample SAMN03295824, study PRJEB24534) | human gut metagenome | isolation source: fecal sample 5 from infant 3 | host: Homo sapiens | place: USA: Pittsburgh, PA | collected 2014-07 | reverse complement strand
TAGAAGATGCTGAATATATAGCACGTGAAGTTGTAAATGTAATAAAGGAATTAATGTAGGAGTTATAACTTTATATTTTATTGTAAAAAAATCTTTTTGCTGTGATAATCATTGCAAAAAGATTTTTGGTTTTAATAATTAAAAAAAGAAAATCCAATATTTTATTGGATTTTCTAATGTTCATTTAAGAAAGGGAATAAATGAACATTGTGGGGTTTATTAAACTTTATGGTGGTGCCATAAAGTGTATGGGCTAAATAACTTCTATTTATAACTTTATTATACAATAAACAAATTAAAAAACAATAATTTTTTACATTGCGACAATTAAATGTATAAAAACTTAAAAAATTTCTGAAGTTATATAGAGAATGTATTAAAATACAATGAAGTATTATTATAAAATTAAATGATTTATAAAGTAAACTTGTACAAAATTTATCAAATGATATAAGGAGGTAATAGATGATAGAATTAAAAAAGGAAGAGTTACTTAAAAATACTATAGATTATGAAGAGTATTGTGAAAATGTGTGTAGTCCGACTTTGGATGAACTTAGGGATGCAGGAATGCTTAAGTGTGGAGGCTGCAGTGGTGGATGTGCTTGCAAGAGCAAAGGTAATTGTTCTGGATGTAAAAGTAAAAAATGTGAAAAGTAATATTTAAAATATGTGGATTTAATAATAATAATAATATATAATTAAGTTTGTTTACTAAATCAATGAAATTATAATTAGATGTGGAGGGGTTATCCTTGGGAAAGCCAAGTATCTTCAGCAGAGAATATGAACGAAAAATGAAAAAAAGAAGAAGAAATATCATAATTTTTTCGTTAATAATAGTCGTATTAGCATGTGCTACTATACTTAAATTTGTATACAATCCTGTTAATTTTAGCAAAATAAAAGCTAATATACAAGCATGGATTGATAGTGATACTACATCAACGGGGGATACAGCTAAAAACAATGAGATCAAAGAAGCTGATGAGAAAAAAGCTGATGAGAAAGAAGAAGTAGTTGAAGAAAAGAAACCAGTTGAGGAGTATGTAGATATACTTCAAAGTAGTGGAAACACTGCGAAAGCTGTCTATATAGAAGAAAATGGGGAAAAGGTATTTACAGAAGTAAGAAATTTAGATAATGGAGTAAGTTTCGACATAAGTCCATCGAAAAGGCAACTTATAATATGTGATGTTAATACTCAGATTACACTGTATAATATAGATGGTACAAATAAAATTGTATCAAAAGATAAATATGTATCTACAAATGGAAGTGTATTTACTAAAGATAATACACTTCAATCAAAACCTGATTATTTATGGAATAGTAATCCTAAATTTGTTAGTGATCAAAGTATAGTATTTGTAACAAATAGACCATACTTTGGAACAGCGGCTGTAAAGCAATATCTATGGATGACTGATTTACAAACTGGAACAGACAAGATATATTGGGATTTAGCAGCAGCTAAGATAGTTATGGGTTCTAGAGAAGATAAAGGATTAAAAATAACTGTAGATAATAGAGAGTATTTTATAGCGCAAGATGGTAGTTATGTTCAATAAAAATAAATATTTGATATAATTTAGAGGTTTATGGTATAATAACCTAGTTAAATTAGATGTATACTATTTTAGGAGGAAAGAATAAAATGAAAGCTAAAGTGGAAAAAATAGAAACAAACGTTGTTAAGTTAGAAATAAGGGTTGAAGCAGATAAATTTGATGCTGCAATTACTAAAGCATATAACAAAAACAAAGGAAGATACAATATACCAGGATTCAGAAAAGGTAAAGTTCCAATGAACATGGTTAAAAAGTTCTATGGAGTAGAAGTATTCTATGATGATGCTGTTAACTTTGCTATAGATGAATCATACGGTGAAGCTTTAAATGCTGAAAACATAAGACCTGTTGATTATCCACAAGTTGATGTTGTTGAATTAGGTGAAGGAAAAGACTTAGTTTATACTGCTACTGTTACAGTATATCCTGAAGTTGAATTAGGAGATTACAAAGGTTTAGATATAAAGAAGCCTGTATATGAAGTTGATGAAGCTGAAATAGAAAAGCAAATCAAAGATATGCAAGAAAAGAACGCTAGAATGGAAGTTAAAACTGAAGGAACTGTAGAAAAAGGAGACATCGCTGTTATCGACTTTAAAGGATACATAGGTGAAACTGCTTTTGAAGGTGGAGAAGGTCATGATTATCCATTAGAAATCGGATCAGGTACTTTCATAGATAACTTTGAAGATCAATTAATAGGATTAGCAGTTGGAGATAAGAAAGATATTAATGTTACTTTCCCAGAAAGCTATGGTAAAGAAGAGTTAAATGGAAAAGCTGCTAAATTCGAAGTGGAAATTAAAGAAATCAAAGTTAAAGAATTACCAGAATTAGATGATGAATTTGCAAAAGAAGTTGCAGCGGTTGATTCATTTGCAGAATTAAAAGAAAACTTAAAGAAAACTTTAGAAAAGAACAATGATGAAAAAGCTGAAAGAGAATTCGAAGAAGCAGTAATAACTGCAGTAATTGAAAATGCAAAGATGGATGTTCCAGAAGTAATGGTAAACAAAGAAATCGATGCTATGATGAAAGATCTTGAAGGAAGATTAAAATATCAAGGTTTAAGCTTAGATCAATACATGCAATTCACTGGTAACACAACTGAAAAGATGAGAGACTTCATGAAAGAAAATGCTGAAAGAAAAGTTAAAGCTGATTTAGTTCTTGAAGCTGTTGCTAAAGCAGAAGAAGTTAAAGCTACTGATGAAGAAATAAACGAAAGAGCTTTAGAATTAGGAAAAATCTATGGACCAAAAGATCCAGAAAAGATGGCTAAAATATTAGCTAAAACTCAAAAGCCTATGATAGAAAAAGATATAGTAATTGAAAATACTCTTAAATTTATAAAAGAAAATTGCAAATAATTTTATTTGAGTTATAATATTAAATAAGTTATTGAATAGTAATTGCCAGAAAAATTAATTTTTCTGGCAATTATTTCAAATAATAATTAACAAAATTATAAAAAGAATATATAATTATATAAGTAGATTTATATTATAACGGTGAAAAGGGAGGATTCAAATGAGTTTAGTACCAATGGTCGTTGAACAAACAAGTAGAGGAGAACGTTCTTACGACATATTTTCAAGATTATTAAAAGAAAGAATAATTATGTTAAGCGGAGAAGTTAACGATGCCAGTGCTCAGTTAATCGTAGCTCAACTGTTATTTTTAGATAGTGAAGATCCAGATAAAGATATTTCTCTATATATAAACAGCCCAGGTGGTTCTGTAACTGCTGGTATGGCAATTTATGATACAATGCAATTGATAAATGCAGATGTATCAACAATTTGTGTTGGAATGGCTGCTTCAATGGGAGCGTTTTTACTTTCTTGTGGTGCAAAAGGAAAAAGATATGCTCTTCCAAATGCAGAAATAATGATACATCAACCACTTGGTGGATTCCAAGGTCAGGTAACTGATATTGAAATACACGCTAATAGAATGTTAAAAGTTAAAGAAGTTCTTAATAAGACTTTAAGCGAAAATACAGGAAAACCTTTAGAAGTTATTCAAAGAGATACTGAAAGAGATAACTTTATGAGTGCTGAAGACGCTAAAGAATATGGTTTAGTTGACGAAATAATTGTTAAAAAACCAAAGAACAAAGAAAAATCTGAATAGAAATAAAAAGTTATTTAGATACTTTTTAAGCGAGGTGAATGTATGGCTAAATATGATGATAAAAAACAGTTAAAGTGTTCATTCTGCGGAAAAACTCAAGAACAAGTTAAGAGACTTATTGCAGGTCCTGGAGTTTATATATGTGATGAATGTATTGATTTATGTTCTGAAATAATTGCAGACGAATTCCAAGAATCTGTTGATTTTGATCCAAAGAGTGTTCCAAAGCCAAATGAAATAAAAGAATATTTAGATTCTTATGTAGTAGGTCAGGATAGAGCTAAAAAGTCTTTAGCTGTTGCAGTATATAATCACTACAAGAGAATAAATACTAATAAAGACGATATAGATGTTGAATTATCTAAAAGTAATATATTATTACTTGGACCAACTGGTTCAGGTAAAACATTATTAGCTCAAACATTAGCTAAATTCTTAAATGTTCCATTTGCTATAGCAGATGCTACAACATTAACTGAAGCTGGTTACGTTGGTGAAGATGTTGAAAATATATTATTAAAGTTAATTCAAAATGCAGATTATGATGTAGAAAAAGCTGAAAGAGGTATAATCTACATTGATGAAATTGATAAGATTGCAAGAAAGTCTGAAAATCCATCAATTACTAGAGATGTATCTGGTGAAGGTGTGCAACAGGCGCTATTAAAAATCTTAGAAGGAACTGTAGCATCTGTACCACCACAAGGTGGAAGAAAGCATCCACATCAAGAATTTATCCAAATAAATACATCAAATATATTATTTATTTGTGGTGGAGCTTTTGATGGTGTAGATAAGATAATTGAAGGAAGAACAAGAAAAAGTTCTATGGGATTTGGAGCTGATATCCAATCTAAACATGAAAAAGATGTAGGTCAATTATTTAAAGAAATAATGCCAGCTGATTTATTAAAGTTTGGTTTGATTCCAGAATTTGTAGGAAGACTTCCTATACTTGTTACATTAGAATCATTAAATAAAGAAGCTTTAATAGAAATTTTAACAAAACCTAAGAATGCCCTTGTTAAGCAATACAAGAAGCTATTTGAATTAGATGATGTTAAATTAGACTTTGAAGATGGTGCCTTAACTGCAATTGCAGCTGAAGCTATAAGCAGACAGACAGGTGCTAGAGGTCTTAGAGCTATTATAGAAGATATAATGAATGAAATAATGTATGAAATACCTTGTGATAATAGAATAACTAAGGTAATAATTACAGAAGAAACAATTAAAAATAAAAAGGATCCTATAGTTGAACGTCTTGAAGATGGAAAAACAAGACCTGCTTTAATAAAAGCAAGAACTAAAAAGGATATAGAATCAGCATAAATTTTTAGTTTAACCCTGTTCTGATATTTAATATCAGAACAGGGCTTTTATTTATGCATTTTTTCACAATACTTTAATTTTATATGGAAGTTAGGAATATATTTGTAAAGTAGAGCAAATAATAGTAATAGAACTAGTGGAAGGAGGAAGATATATTTCATTATACGAAAGAAATATATTCAGTTATATGAACAGTATATTAATGATTTTACAAATAGTTGTATTAGTTATGATGGTATATGTATTGTCAACTTCTGTAAATAAAAACCCGAAAAGCAGGAGTATAGTTATTGATAAAGAAAATACCAAGGAAATGTCTCATCTTAATAAATTGAGACAAATATCCTTGTCAGTTCCGTTAACAGAGAAAAGCAGACCGTCAACATTTGAAGAGGTTGTAGGACAGGAAAAAGGGATAAAAGCTCTTAAGGCTGCATTATGCGGACCTAATCCACAACATGTAATAATTTATGGACCACCAGGAGTTGGAAAGACTGCTGCAGCAAGATTAGTTTTAGAGGAAGCTAAAAGAACTATGTCATCACCTTTCAAAGAAAATGCTAAGTTTGTAGAACTAGATGCAACTACATTACGATTTGATGAGAGGGGGATCGCCGATCCCTTAATAGGTTCGGTTCATGATCCGATTTATCAAGGTGCAGGTAATTTTGGAATAGCTGGAATACCACAACCTAAGCCTGGAGCTGTTACTAAAGCACATGGTGGAATTTTGTTTTTAGATGAAATAGGTGAGCTTCATCCTATAGAATTAAACAAATTATTAAAAGTTTTAGAAGATAGAAAGGTATTTTTTGATAGTTCTTATTATAGTTCTGAAGATCCTAATATGCCTAAATATGTTAAAGAGGTATTTGAGAATGGCCTTCCAGCAGATTTTAGATTAATAGGTGCAACTACAAGATCACCTAGTGAAATAATGCCAGCAATAAGATCAAGATGTGTAGAAATATTTTTTAGAGCACTTTTACCAGATGAGATAAAAACAATTGCTAAAAATTCTGTTGAAAAAGTAGGACTTCAAATAGAAGAAAATGCTTTAGATGAAGTAAGTAATTATTGTACAAATGGAAGAGAAGTTATTAATTTAATACAGCTTGCATCTGGTATAGCAATAAATGAAGAAAGATATGCAATAAGTATTGATGATATTAAGTGGGTTCTAGAAAATGGTCAGTATACAAAGATAATAAGCAATATTATACCACATGAATCAAAGATAGGAGTAGTAAATGGATTAGCAGTTTATGGTGCTAATATAGGTATGCTTATGCCTTTAGAGGTAAGTTGTAAAAAAGTATATAACAGAAGAGGTGAAGTTAAAGTAACTGGAATAGTGGAAGAAGAGGAAATTACAACTAATAATAAGAAAATAAAAATGAAAAGTACTGCATATGCTTCAGTAGAAAATGTACTTACGGTACTTGACAATCTCTTTGATTTAAATACAGATAAATATGATATTCATGTAAATATACCAGGAGGAATGCCTGTTGATGGTCCATCTGCTGGTATAAGTATAGCAACAGCTATTTATAGTGCAATAACAAAAAAGAAAGTAAGTAGATTTGTTGCAATGACTGGAGAAATAAGTATTTTAGGTCTTGTTAAGCCAATAGGAGGAGTTAAAGCAAAAATTTCAGCAGCAGTTAAGTCAGGTGCTAAGAAGGTTATAATACCTCAAGAAAATTATGATAAATCATTAGAAGAAATTGAAGGAATTGAAATATTACCTGTAACTAATTTTAAAGAAGTAATAAATGTAGCATTAGAAAATGAAGATGTTGTAGTTAATAATACAGAAATATTATCAGCAAAAGGAAATAATGTTATTGAAACATAGTAAAGACCACAACTTCTAAAAAATTAATTTGTAAAAATATAATAATTAGTTTAATATAATATAAAGGGCGTGAATAGTTAAGATGAGGTTCTTAAAATTCACACCTTTTCTATTTAATAGTTTTTAAAGGATAATTGAAAAAATATTAGATTATGTGTATACTAGTTAAGTCAAAATAAATAATACAATATAATTCATGTGGGGGGGAAATAGTATTATGAAAAAGTTATATACAATTCCGCTAATTCCATTAAGAGGATTGACTGTTTTTCCTAAAGTAGTAGTACATTTTGATGTTGGTAGAAAGAAGTCTACTGCAGCTATTGAACAAGCTATGTTAGATAACCAAGAGATTTTTCTTGTGGGACAAAAGGATTTATTAGTTGAAGAGCCAACGAGAGAGGAAGTATACTCTATTGGTGTAATATGCAAAATAAAACAAATTCTTAAAATGTCTGAAAATACTATTAGAGTTCTTGTTGAAGGTTTAGAAAGAGCAAAAATAGTTGAATATATAGAAGATGATGAATATATAAAAGCTTCAGTTGAAAAGATACGTTCAAAAAAATCTAAAAGTGCTGAGTTAGAAGCGTATATTAAGCTTATAGACAGAGAATTTATGAAGTTATTAAAATTAACTGATGATGGTTATAGTGAAGTTGCAAAATCAATAGAGCCATTAGAAAGTCCAATTGAATATTTAGATATGGTAGCTTCATATGCAATTACAGAAGAAGAGGCAAAGCAGGAAGTTTTAGAATGCCTTGATGTAATAGCAAGAGCTGAACTTATTTTGGAAAAAATAAAAAGAGAAGTTTCAGTAGCAAAAATACAAAAAGATATTGCATCAAAGGTAAAAAGTAAGGTTTCAAAAGAACAAAAAGAATATTACCTAAGAGAACAGTTGAAAGCTATTCAAGAAGAACTTGGTGAAGATGATGAAGAAAAAAATGAAATTGCCAAGTATGAAGAAAAAATTGAAAAATCAAAAATTGCAAAAGAAATAAAGGAAAAGCTCAGCTATGAACTTGGAAGATTAAAGAATATGAGTTCATCATCAGCAGAAGCTAATGTTATAAAAACATATTTAGACTGGGCTTTAGATATTCCTTGGGGAAAATATTCAAAAGAAAGTATAGATATAGTAAAAGCTAGAGATATTTTAAATAAAGAACATTATGGCTTAGATGATGTTAAAGATAGAATAATAGAATATTTAGCAGTAAAACAGGTTAGTAAATCACAAAAAGGACCTATTTTATGTTTAGTAGGACCTCCAGGAGTTGGTAAGACATCTATAGCAAGATCTATAGCTAACGCTATGAATAGAAAGTATACAAGAATTTCATTAGGCGGTATGAAAGATGAATCAGAAATAAGAGGTCATAGAAGAACTTATGTAGGAGCAATTCCAGGTAGAATTACTTATGCTTTAAAAGATGCTAAAACTATGAATCCTCTTATACTATTTGATGAAATTGATAAAATAAGTTCTACTTATAAAGGTGATCCATCAGATGCCTTATTAGAAATATTGGATAATGAGCAAAATAAGGATTTTAGAGATAGCTATTTAGAGCTTCCATTAAATTTATCTAAAGTAATGTTTATCGCTACTGCCAATACACTAGAAACTATACCAAGACCATTGTTAGATAGAATGGAAGTTATAGAAGTTTCAGGTTATACTTATGAAGAAAAATTTAATATTGCTAAAGAACATTTAATACCTAAGATTTTTAATGATTTAGACATACCTATGGATAATATTAAAATAGAAGATGAGTCTATAAGAGTGGTAGTTGAAGGTTACACAAGGGAATCAGGTGTGCGTGGACTTGAGAGAAAACTTACATCACTTGTAAGAAAAGTTCTTGCAGATATGATCAAGGAAGGAAAGAAAGATTATGTTGTAAAGACGTCGTCAATAGAAGAACTCCTTGGTAAGAGAATATTTAATATAGATGAAGTAGATAAATTTGATAAAGTCGGTGTAGTAAATGGTATGGCATGGACTGCGTATGGCGGAGATACATTGCCAATAGAAGCAACTGCAATGACTGGAAGTGGTAAATTACAGTTAACTGGTAAGCTTGGAGATGTAATGCAGGAATCAGCTAAAACAGCTTATAGTTATGTAAGAGCAAATGCTAGTAGATTTGGAATTGATGAATCATTTTATAAAGAAAAAGATATTCATATACATGCTCCAGAAGGTGCAGTTCCTAAGGATGGTCCTTCTGCAGGTGTAACTATGGTAACAGCACTTGTATCAGCATTATCAGGAAAGAAAGTTAAGCATAATGTTGCGATGACAGGAGAAGTTACATTAACAGGAAGAGTACTTCCCATAGGCGGATTAAAAGAAAAATCATTAGCAGCATTCAGAGCAGGAGTAGATACTATAATAATTCCAAAAGAAAATGAGAAAGATATAGATAAGATACCAAATTCAATAAGAAGTAGTTTGAATATTATTTCTGCAAAAGAAGTGAATGAGGTATTGAAGAATGCGTTAATTGGAGAGGATACTAATGAGAATTAAACAATCAGAATTTATTATATCAGCAGTAAAGAGAGAACAATATCCTTTAGATAATAGAAATGAAGTAGCTTTTGTTGGGAGATCTAATGTAGGTAAAAGCTCAATTATAAATTCATTAACAAATAGAAAAAAGTTAGCTAAGGTAAGTGGAACTCCAGGGAAAACTAGATTAGTTAATTTCTTCTTAATAAATAATGATTTTTATTTGGTTGATTTACCTGGGTATGGATATGCTAAGGTTTCTAAGTCTGAAAAAGACAGCTGGGGTAAAACTATTGAAATGTATTTAACAGAAAGAGAACAGCTAAAAAGAATAGTTTTATTAGTAGATTCAAGACATAAACCAACTGGTGATGATATACTAATGTATGAATGGGCTAAGCATTTTGGATATGATGTTGTTGTTGTTGCAACTAAAAGTGATAAGTTAAAGAATTCGGAATTTAAAAAGAATGAAAAAATTATAAAAGAAACTTTAAAGTTAAAAGAAGAAGATAAATTCTACTTTTTCTCATCTTTAAATAAAAGAGGGATTGAAACTTTAATAGATAATTTATTTTTAGAATTTGCAACAGATATAGATTAAAAGATATATAAGGCAATGAAAAGATGAAAACATCTTTTCATTGCCTTTTTATATGTAGAAAATTATATTTATCAAACATTAGTTTATAACCTACTAAATGAGAAAGCTCGTATTTACCAAATAACTTTTTATATTATTTTATAAAAAGTTTGTATAAAAAATGTGTCAAAAAGTAATGAGGGGAATAGTATATAGTATGAAAAAGAAAAAAATATTTCCAAGGAGGAATAAATATGGAGATGAATGATATCCTTAACGGTTTAAATTCATGCGACGATAGTTCTAGTGATTCAGTATCAGCAGATAACTGTTATTGTGGAGGCCAGAACGTTGGACCAATGATGGGAGCAGGCCCATTAGGTGGCGGATTAGGTTGTGGATTTGGTAGTTGGATTTGGATTTTATTAATATTATTCTATTGCGGATGTGGTGGAAGTGGATTCTTAGGTGGATCTAATAATGGAAGCTGCGGATGTAATTCTTGTTGTAACAATAACTGTGGATGTAATTCTTGTTGTAATAATAGTTGTGGAAATCAAGGCGGATTATTTGGTGGAATGTTTGGAAACTGCACAGCATATCTATTCTTACTAGTAATCTTATTCCTTTGCAACAATAATAATGGTGGATGTGCAAGTCCTTACGGTGCTTTAGCTGGATACGGTGCTAATAGTAATTGTGGTTGTTAGAATTCTGAATTTTTAGGAAGGAGAGATAAATATGTCTAAAAAGAAGAATAAATGTGGTTGTGAAAAGAAATGCTGCTGTGAAAGGAAACAGGAAGCTTGCTGTTGTACACCATGCTGCTGTGAAACTTCATGCTGCTGTACAAATAATAATGGATCTGGATTATTAGGAGGATGTAGTGGTTCCGCTGTAGCACCTATTATATTCTTATTAATCGCATGTGGATCTGGATTATTAAACTGTGGTTCATCATATTTGATTATCTTACTATTTATACTATTTGGTGGATGTTTTACTGGAGCTTCTAACGGCTCAGGAAATAGCTGCTGTTGCTAAAATAGTGGATGGAGGGTTTTATACCCTCCAAAAAAATGTGTAAAAACATAAACAATTTAAATACTTTATACATATAGTGGTAATAGGTAATAATATTGGGAGGGAAACTCATGGCTAAGCATAGGAGAAGGGAACAAGAATCTTCAATGAATGATAATATTAATAATAATAATATGATGAATTCAAACAATAATCCATTTGGAATCGATCCAATGCAGCTTTTAGGTTTGCTTGGCGGAAACTTTGATATGAGAAATATGAGCAATATGTTAGCGTCAATGAATACAAACGGTTTTAATTTAAACAATTTAGGTCCATTAGCTCAAATGGCAGGATTAAATTTAGATAATAATTTTACTAATGGAAATAATAATTTAAATAGAAATAACAATAATTCAAATGTAGCTACAGATATGCAAAATATGTCAGCCAGCAACTTAAATAAAAATGAGGCAAATACACAAAAGCATGATGAAGTAAGAGATAAGAGGAATAATACAAAGATGACTCAACAAGAACAAATGAAACAGAATGAGGCAGTAACACACACACAAACACAGAATAAAACAAGAGATGAGAATTTAGAATTTTTAATATCATTAAGAAGTTTCGTACATCAGAGTAAAATACCATTTGTTGATAGGATAATAGATGGATATAAGAAGGGATTATTTAAATAGATAAAAATAGTAAAAAAATATGTATATAAATCTTATAGTTGTCAATACTATAAATGTAGTGGAGAAAGCATTCTCCTACAAACTTAATAAAATACTGATATTTTATTAAGTAACCCCCCATCCCCCTTTTAGGCCGCAATTTGCGGCCTTTATTTATTTGGATTTTTGTATTGTAGTGATCTTATATTGTGAATGATCTTTTATAACATCAAGAAGAATACATAATTCCTCTTTATCTCCATCCTGACCATTTAATTTGTTCTTTTCAAAAGATAACCTCCATTTTAAGGCTATAGGTTCTCCAGAATCATTCCACTCATAATCGTAGAAAAAAGCATTTTGAAAAGCATAAGAATAATTATCTTTATCTAAAGCCCAAAATATTGATAATTCATCCTTGTTTATATCAGTTGTAAATATGTCAGGTAGTTCATCAAGATTGTAGGGAAGTTCAATTAAATTTATAAAACTTAAAGTAGTATCTAAAGATGGAAGATTCGTATTTGATGTTGTTGTATTAAAGAAGCTATTGTTAATAACCATGAAACTATTAATTGATTTTGCACCTGATGAAGATGAAAGAGAAAAACATTGTGGTGTTTTTGTATTTTTGCAGTCAAGTATTCCTAAAATATTGCTATTACCAGATGTTATTAAGTTGAATTTATTATTATTCCATCCAAAAACATAATAAGTATTTTTATTGTTTTTGGAACCCATCAAAATTAGTTCTGGAATATTATTTCTAGATAGATCATGCATAAATATTTTAGGTGACCAGTGTATATTTTTTGTGAATAATATTTTATCATCAACTTCTTTTGAGAGATAAAAATCTGTATTTGATGTTTTAATGTTAAAATCCACTTTATTTTCATTGCTTATTAACTGAAAGGAATCTTTAGAACCATCCCCTGTTAAATCATATTCAGTGTCTTTTGATAGATTTACAGGATAAATAGCTTGCAGGGCCTTGAGTTTTGATGATTGGAAATAGAAAGTAGCACTTCCTATAATAAAAATAGAAATTATAAAAATCATATCGATTATAAGCTTTTTCTTTATTAATAAAATTTTCATTATGTATCACCTCCATTAATTATATGAGAAAGAAATTCTTGTGATACATAATAATTAAAATTAAAAAGACTAAAACTTTAATAATAATTAAAATTTTAGTCTGTAAGACTACTGGCAGTTTTTGCAATAACCATAAAAGTATACTTTGTTAGATATAATTTTATAGTCAGTATTCTCTTGTGCTAAAGAATTTAAATTATCTAAATTAAACCCGTGAAAATCATCAACTTTACCGCATTTTAGACATTGCACATGAGGATGTGAACAAGAGTTTCCATCATACCTAAAATTGCCTTCACCAACGTTTATTTCTTGAACCAATCCTACATCAACCAATGTTTTTAATGCCTTATACACTGTCGCTAGACTCATGGTAGGGTATTGTACATGTATGTCTGTATAAATAGCATCAGCAGATGGATGAGAAGTTGTATTCATAAGATAATTATATACTGCAAGTCTTTGAGGGGTTAGTTTTAATTTTTTTTCCTTAAATATAGCAGCAATTTGATCCATATTAACTTACCTCACTTATTTAATTGTATATACAAATTATAACATAGAAAAATATATTTGGTCAATGCAAATCATAATGATTATCCGTTGACAATAGTTATAAATAATTACTTTGTAACTAAATTATATAATTTTATATAGAAAAAATATCTAAAATTATATAAAAATTTAAAACTGGTATATTATTTACAAAAAAGACAAAAAAATATTGTATATTCAACTAAAGTCTGCTAGAATATAAGTAGATTAAATGTTAATAAATTAACAAACATTTAATAATAGAAGTTTTATTGTATACTTTTAATAATAGCCTATATTAAAATGCAATATTTGATGGTACTAAGGAGGCGTATTTTATGGCTAAATATAAAGTTGGAGATGAATTGATAATTGTTAATGATCCAAGTAAGGATAACGAAAAGTTAAAGGAATTAACTAAATTAACAGTTGATGGAGATTTTGCACAAATATCTTGGGGAGTTAAGATATTAGAAGTGGAGTATGATAAGCCCAATGTCACATTAACATACAAAAATTGTAATGGGCAGAAGAATAAAGTTTTTGCAGTTTGTAGTGATATTGATAATTTTGATAAAGAAAAAGTGTTAGAAAAAGCATTGCTTAAGGCATTCCAAAATGAGATTATTAATATTTCATCAGTAAAAAATAACGGACAAGTTTAATAGATCTGAAAGAGCAGTTCATTTTGAACTGCTTTTTTTAGTTAAAATAAAAAAATAGTTTATATTATCTAACATAATAAATGTAAAAACTTTACTTTTATTATGTTATGTAATATAATGTATTCATAAATTATGGGGAAAATAGTTTAAGACATGAGTAAAGGGTGGGGTTATTATGAGTAAGTGTCCATTTTGGTCAGACAAAAAAAATAAAGTTGATTGTTATAAAGAGTGTCCTATGTTTATAAGTGAGCATGAGGAGATGAATGAAGAAGATCAATGTATTTTTCATGCATGTGATTCATCAACAGGAATAAGTTTTAAAGACATTATTAAAGAGGATTATAGCTTTTTAAATTTATCATCATATGATGATGATAAATTAGTTAATATTTAAAAAATGGATTTGATCAATTTCAAATCCATTTTTTTATTAAGCATCATAAGAATCAGTAAACTTATGAAGTAAAGATTGTTTTAAAGACCATAGATTTTGAGATAAATCTACATAATAAGTATGAGGATTTTCAAATCTTAATACTTCCTGCCAAAGTTTATCAGTTTCTACTTGTGCAAATTCTTTAATACTCATTACACTAGGTGATTCATAGACACATTTTCCTTTTTCAAAGATAGGAACCTGAAGCTCTTTTGTATAGTAATTACTGAATTTTTTTCTTTTCCATGTATGAACAGGATTAAATAATACTATAGGCTCAGACTCGTTTATCTTTTCATCTCTTAGTGCAATTAAATCAGCTAATGCTTTGTGAGTATTTTTATCGAATAGTCTTATTATTTTTTTGAAGCCAGGGTTTGTTATTTTTTCGTCATTTTCACTTATTTTAATTTTAGGAATTATCTCATTGTCATTTTCTAATGCAACAAGTTTATAAACTCCTCCAAAAACAGGTTCTGATTTTGCTGTAATTAGTCTTTCACCAACACCAAAAGAATCTATGCATGCACCTTGGTCTAAAACATCTTTTATTATGTGCTCATCTAGGGAATTTGAAATTACTATATTACAGTCTTCATAACCTGCTTTATCAAGCATAGATCTACATTTCTTAGTAAGATAAGTTATATCACCAGAATCTATACGGACTCCTTTTGGTCTTTTTCCTAGAGGTTTTAAAATTTCATTAAAAGTTTTTATAGCATTAGGAATACCAGATTTTATTACATTATAAGTATCAATTAACAATACACAGTCATCTGGATATATTTCAGCCCATGCTTTAAAGGCATCATATTCAGTATCATATAATTGTACCCAGCTATGTGCCATTGTTCCAACAGCAGGAATGTTAAACATTCTATCTGATAAAGTACATGCAGTAGAACTACAGCCACCTATTATTGCAGCTCTTGCGCCATAAATAGCTCCATCATAACCTTGAGCTCTTCGTGAACCAAATTCCATTACTGGACGTCCCTCAGCAGCTCTACATATTCTATTTGCTTTTGTAGCGATTAAAGTTTGGTGATTAACTGTTAATAGTATCATAGTCTCAAGGAATTGAGCTTGAATTACAGGTCCTCTTACTGTTACGAGTGGTTCGCTTGGAAATACAGGATTTCCTTCTGGTACAGCCCATACATCACAGCAGAAATCAAAGTCTCTTAAATATTCAAGAAATTCATCGGAAAACATGTTCTTATTTTTTAAATAATTAATATCTTCATCTGTGAATTCAAGATTATTTAAATACTCAATAAGCTGTTCAACACCAGCCATGATACAATAACCGCCTCCATCAGGAACTCTTCTAAAGAACATATCAAAATAAGCGATTTTATCTTTGAGACCTTTATTGAAATAACCATTTCCCATAGTTAATTCATAAAAGTCAACAAGCATTGTAAGATTTCTCTCATCTCTTACATTGAATTTAGATTTATTATTCATAACAATCTCCTTTAATTAATACATAAAAAATATTATTTTAACAAGAAAAACCTTGAAAAAATAAAATACATAAGCTTATTGTACAACTATAATTCTTACATTACAATATACTTGATATTTTGTAGTGTATAATATAAATCAGGATTTTACTTTAGAATTGTATAAAATTTGTAAAGCTAAATTAAAATGGATAAAAAATTCACAAGTTAATATAATCAATATATTTAGTATTACCACATATGTTCTCAATAACAATTAAAATAATAATTTTTATTATATTTTGGTATGAAGATAATCATTTATATAAATTAAAAATATGGACATAATTTAGGGTAATAGAAGTAAGAAGGCAATTTAATTTATAATGAAAGAAAGGAATGTATAAGAATAGTGGGGTATAATTTAGATAAATATCAGAAGGATGCAGTTGAAACAAATCATAAAAATGTGCTAGTTGTAGCTGCACCAGGTTCGGGAAAGACGACAGTAATAATAAATAGAGTTAATCATCTTGTTAATAAATTGCATGTTTCAAATAGCAATATAATAATAATAACATTTACTAAAGCAGCAGCAGTAAATATGAAAAAGAGATATGAAAGTGCTTATAACACAAATACGTCACCTTTTTTTGGGACATTTCATGGGTTATTTTATAAGATGCTTTTGAGAAGTGGAAGAGAAATAGATATAATTGATGGCGGTGTAGCGCATAAAATAGTGAGCAGCATATTAAATAAGTATTTTGATGAAGTGAATGATGACAAAATAAAGGAGACGATAAATAACATATCTATCTTCAAAACATCAAGGCAATTGCTAAATGAATTTAAACCTTCAATTTCAAAAGAAATTTTTGAAGAAGCATACAATACGTATGAACAATATAAAGAAGAAAATAATAAGTGGGATTTTGATGATTTAGCCATAAAAACTTTAGAAATGCTTCAAAATGATAAAAATCTTCTTGAAGGTTATAGGAGATTATTCAAATACATACTTGTGGATGAATTTCAAGATTGTGATGAAATGCAGATAGATTTTTTAAAGATGATTAATGATGAGAGTGAAAATTCTTTATTTGCAGTAGGGGATGAGGATCAGTGTATATATTCATTTAGAGGGTCAAAACCTGAATACATGGTTAGTTTTGATAAGATATTTGAAAATGGGAAAAAACATTATTTATCAATAAATTATAGAAGTAAAAAAAATATAGTGGAGAAGTCTAAACAAGTAATAAAGTATAATAAAGAAAGAAATAATAAAGAGATTAAGTGGAACAAGGATAACGATGGAATTATAAAGTGGTTCAATTCGTATAATGAAAAAATTCAAGGTGAAGCTCTTGCTGACATAATTGAGGAAAATAAAAAATTAAACATTAATTATGAAGATAATGCAATATTATACAGAACAAATATTGAATCAATGAGTATTATAGATGTATTTACAAAAAGAAGGATTCCATTCACTTTGATAGATAGAGAGTACAATTTCTTTGAACATTTTATATGTAAAGATATAATTTCATATTTAAAACTTTCAGTAAATGATTTTGACAAAGAAAGCTTTTTTAGAATTATAAATAAACCTTTTAGATATGTAAGTAAAGCTAATCTTGGATATGTAAGAACATATCCAAAGGAAGAAGCATTATTTGATATATTGATAAATAAAGATGATACACCACCTTTCCAAAAGAAGAAATTAGATGAATTAAAAAAAGATGTTCATTATTTAAATAAAATATCATTATCATCGGCCATATCATATATAATAATGGATTTAGGATATATAGATCATATACGTGAATATGCTAAAAAGATAAATCAAAGTTTTGAAGATTTTGAGGATATAATAGAAGAATTTAAGTTATCTGCAGAAGGATATAAAACTATTTTTGAATTTTTAGCCCATATAGAAGAAGTTAAACAAAGTATTGATGAAAGCAAGAAAAAGAAAGATAGAGAAGGTGTGATTTTAAGCACTATTCATGGGGTAAAGGGTATGGAGTTTAAAAATGTCTATATAATAAATGCATGTGAAGATACAATGCCACATCAATCAAGTAAAGAGGAAAATCTTGAAGAGGAGAGAAGACTTTTTTATGTAGGTATAACACGTGCTATAGATAATCTATATTTGTTTTCTCCAAGAAATAGAAAAGGGCAGTTCAAGGATATATCAAGATTTATAGTAGAAGGTGGATTTAACAAGCTTCCACCAGATACATATGGATATAAAGTAGGAAGTGAAATAATTCATAAGGCTTATGGAAAAGGAAAAATACTTGAACTTGATGGTGATAAAGCTAAGATTAAATTTAGTGATAATATTGATAGGAGCTTTAGCTTAAAAGTTCTTGTTGATAACAACCTTGTAGGTAAAACTGGTTAAGAGAGAAGAAAAAAAATGTATTAGTTTCATTCATGTATTTAATTAAAGATTGATAGGTGAATGAAACTATTTTTATGCAATAGAAGATGCATTAATAATTTTAGAAGAAATCCTAATACTATATAATGAGGTGGTGATACAAAAGATGAAATTAAAAAAAACATTAATGGTTTTAATAATTATTATAACAATTTTTAATGTTAAGGCCTATGCTACTCCACATTATAAATATCAGCCCCATGCTGATGTTTATAAAGAAGGAATATATCATTTTCAAAAGAGTATTGGAAATAAGATGACGTTTACCCTCCTTACACCAGATAAGTGTATGAATATTGTCATTATTGAAAATAATGATATAAAATACTATATTCAATTGAATGAAAAGAGCTTAAAGACAGAAATCTTTTTAGAAAAACCATTAAAAGTTCATACTTCGATTTTAATTGGCGATGGAGAAATGTCTTTTACTTTTGAATGATAATTAATGTAATTAAAAGGAAATTTTGAATATTTAATTTTGAATTATACTTTGAGTATAAAACTAAATTAAATATTCAAAAAAATTATAATAGCGAGTATATGAACACAAATGATAACGAATACAATTATTAAAATAATATTTTTTGTACTAAGAGTACAAAAAAAGTTATCTTAATCAACATTAATTTTGATAGAATTATAAAAAAAATAATATCTATTTCTATAAGCATTTTCATGTGCTACAATATCAACATGATTTTAAAGCGCAAAAGAGGAAGGTATTTATTATGAAATTCAATAAATTAATGTCACTTTTAATGGGAGCTGCAGTTATAAGTAGCGTAGTCCCAACAACAACTGCTAATGCAGCAATAAAGCTTCAAGCCTTAGAAGGAACTATTTATGATGCAAAGGCTTTTAAAGACGGAGTATATGTATTTGATGGTTATAAAGGTGAAGAACAAGATTCAGCAATGTACTTCTTTAATGGAAAAGAAGATGTTGAAATAGAAGATGCTGAAACTATGGGAAGCAAATATGGAATGAACTATATCAACTTTAAGGATGATGAAATTTTATTTAATCTAGTAACTGGACAAGCTGAAGAAGATGATGAAGAAACTAGAGTATCTATGATGGAAAATAAATTTAGATCATCAGTTATAAAAAAAGCTGATAGATATGAAGATACACCATATTTAATTCAAGTTGGAAAGATTGCAGAAGATATATTTAGCGGTGTTTGGTACGAATATGTTGTTGCAAATAGTGATGATTTAGATGATGCAACAGAAAAATACACTGTGTATTTAAGTGATTCAGGTAAGTATGTTGACGCATCTGAAACTTTAAATGTTGTTTATTATGATAAGGATGGAAAGAAAATAAATCTTGATACTTATGAAGATGTTAAAGAAAATAAAAATTTAAGTATTGTAAAAGAAGAAACTTTGTTAATAGATGCTGAAAATATATATAAGGTTATTGCTATAATGGATACTGATAAATTGAAAGCAGGAATGAATCCATTAACTACATATGCATTAAAGGTAAGTATGGAACAAGGTGAAAAAGAAGACGGAGCATATATACCAAAAAGTGTTACTAGCTACGAAACATATGATTTAAATGCACTAGAAACAATTGAAGATTATAGAGCAAATAAATTAACAGCTAGAGTAAGTGGTAATAGTCTATATATAATTAAAACAGAAGATGATTCTGTTACAGTCGATAGATATATTATGAAGAAAATAAAAGATAAGGATAGTGTTGAAGGAAAATCTTTAGATAAAAGAGTACTTGAACTTGATGAAGATTTTGATGATGTTCAAAATGAGGACATGCAAGATTATGATATAGATGTTCAAGGAAATTTATGGGTTCTTAATAAGGGAAAAGTTCAAAAGCTGGAAAATGGAAAGTTAGAAACAAAATATACAGTGGATAGAACTATGGACAACTTATCTGTATTTGCTGAAAACAGTATGATAATTTGGAATACAGACAATGAAGTATATTCAGTTGTTGCACCACAAAAAGCTGTAGAAGAAGAAAAAACTGAAGAATCAGTAGAAGGTACAGAATCTAAAGATGAAGTACAAACTGTAGCAGGCTGGAATAAGAATTCAGACGGAACATGGTCTTATACTAAAGTTGATGGAACAAAAGCTAATGGCTGGCTAATGGATAACAATACATGGTATTATTTAAATTCTGAAGGTGTTATGCAAACAGGATGGATTAAAGATAAAGAACAATGGTATTATTTGGATATATCAGGTGCAATGCACACTGGGTGGTTAAAAGATACTAATGGAAAATGGTATTATTTATATAATAATGGAGCTATGGCATACAATACAGTAATTGACGGTTACACATTAGATGCAAGCGGAGCTTGGATACAATAATAATTAAATTTATAACTGCTTTAAATGATTTTAAATAAAATCATTTAAAGCAGTTTAATTTTATATTATGATAAATTTAAATGAAAATAGTTCAAATTATTTTTAAGAGTTCTGTCTATTTCTATTCAAAATAGTTTAATATTGTATGAAGTTGTCTAATACTATATAATTTAAATTAGATTTACTATGGAAATTAGCAATAAAGGTTGTGTAATAATGGAATTAAAAGGATTTAATCAAAAAGATATAATTTTTTCGTTAGATATAGGTACGAGATCTATTATTGGAACTGTTGGTATAATAAAAGATAAAAAATTTCATGTTGTATGTGAAAAATATATGGAGCATGAAGAAAGAGCAATGGTTGATGGACAGATACATGATATATCTCTTGTGGCATCTGTAGTTCAAAAAGTTAAGAATGCTATCGAAGAAGAAGTTGGGATTCAGTTAAAAGAGGTATCAATTGCAGCGGCTGGAAGATTTTTAAGAACTGTAAATTCAAAAGCTGAACTAGAAATAGATGGAGAAAATGAAATCGATAAAGAAATCATAAGAAGTTTAGAATTAAGTGCTGTAAAGAATGCTGAAGAAGAAATAAATTCTACAACAGAAGGAAAATTATATTGTGTTGGATATTCTGTTAAAAGTTTTTATTTAAATGGATTTGTTATTTCAAATCTTATGGGACATAAAGGAGAAAAAATAGGTGCAGAGGTTATTGCAACATTTTTGCCTAGATCAGTTGTTGATTCTCTATATTCAGTAATGAATAAAGTTAATTTAAATGTTGTTAATCTTACGTTAGAGCCTATTGCGGCAATGGAAGCAGCTGTACCTAAAAATTTAAGATTATTAAATATAGCATTAGTTGATATTGGTGCAGGAACATCGGATATAGCAATAAGTTCTAAAGAAGCTATTTCTGCTTATGGAATGGTTCCTATGGCGGGAGATGAAATAACAGAAGCAATAGTTCAAGAGTATCTAGTAGACTTTAATACAGCAGAAAGAATAAAGAGAGAATTAGGCGTTAATTCGGAAATAACGTATGTTGATATTTTAGGAATGGAAAATGTTATATCATCAGAAGCTATTTTAAAACTCATAGATAATATTGTAAATAAAACAGCAGATGAAATATCAAAAAAGATATTAGAGTTAAATGGTGATAAATCTCCAAGTGCAGTTTTTCTTGTTGGAGGAGGGGCTCATACTCCTGGAATAGTGCAATCAATAGCAGAAAAGCTAAATCTTCCATCTCAAAGAATAGCAATAAAAGATAGAAGTGCTGTTATAGAATGTGTATCTGATAATGAACTAGGTTCAGCAGGAGTGACTGTTTTAGGAATAGCGTTGGCTGCCATAAGAAGTCTTGGAAATGATTTTATTGATGTTAATTTAAATGGAGAACCTATAAGTTTATTTAACTCCCATAAGCACAATACAATGGATGTATTGCTTCAGGCAGGAATAAACCCATCACTTCTTATAAGTAAAAATGGAAAGAGTGTAAGATTTACTTATAATGGATGTAAGAGGATTGTATTTGGTGAATATGGAGCTAATGCAAAGATAACAATTAATTCAGAAGAAGCAACCCTTGAAACTGAAGTAAAAAGTAATGACAATATAGAGCTTGTTTATGCACAAAATGGTAAAAATGCAGAGCCTAAATTAAGGGATAATATAAGAAATATTGATTCTGTTTGTATTTTCATCGATGATGAAATAGTAAATTTAGAACCTGTTATTCTTGTAAATGATAAAATTGAAGATTTAGAATATATAATAAAAAATGGAGATGAAGTAAGGGTATTTATTCCTAATACAATTTCAGATTTGAAAAAGTATATAATAAAAGAAAATATAAAACTTATGAGTGGAGAAAATATATTAGACGACTCTTATGAAGTATGTGAAGGTGAAAAGCTTATAAGATATTCTGAAATTAGTGAAGATGAAAATTTAGAAGAAATACAAAATGAAAACAGTAAGGAAGACATATCTAAGCTTATAGCAGCTGACGCAGAAGAAATTACAATTGAAAAATGTGATTTAGAGGATAATCATAAAGATAATAATAATATTTCAGTATATAAAGAAGAATTTGATAGTATAAATGTAATGATTAATGGTGAACAGAAAACAATGATAGGAAAAAATGAATATGTAATAGTAGATATATTTGATTATATAGATTTTGATCTAACAGTACCTAAAGGAAATATTAATATTACATTAAATGGAGTAAATGCACAATATACAGCAAAATTAAAAGATGGAGATGTTGTAGAAGTGTTTTGGACAGAATAATAAAAAGTATTAGAAATATAAGTATGGAGGAGTTTGTTGTGGTAGATTTTAAAAGAGAAGCAGAAGATATAAAAGATCAGTTGATAAATATAAGAAGAGATTTACATGAACATCCTGAAACAGGATTTGAAGAAGTAAGAACTTCAGGAGTAATTAAAGAATTTTTAACAAAAAATAATATTCCATATATAGAAGTAGCAAAAACTGGAGTTTGTGGAATTATAAAAGGAACAAAAGAAGGTAATAATAAGACTATAGCATTAAGAGGGGATATTGATGCTCTTCCAATTCAAGATATGAAGTCATGCGAATTTAAATCAAAAGTTCAAGGAAAGATGCATGCTTGTGGTCACGATGCCCATACAACAATATTAATGGGAGCTGCAAAACTGTTAAATGATCATAAAGATGAATTTTCAGGAACAATAAAATTATTATTTGAACCAGCAGAAGAAACTACGGGTGGAGCACCACATATGATAAATGAAGGTGTTTTAGATAATCCAAAAGTTGATTGTGTTTTAGGTCTTCATGTAGATGAAGAAACAGAATGCGGAACAATAAAAATAAAAAAAGGTGTAGTTAATGCAGCATCCAATCCTTACACTATTAAGATAACAGGTCAAGGTGGTCATGGAGCATCACCACATACTACAGTTGACCCAGTAGTTATTGCAAGTCATATTGTAATAGCTCTTCAGACTATAGTAAGCAGAGAAATAGCACCAGTTAATCCAGCAGTAGTAACAGTAGGTACAATTCATGCTGGGACAGCTCAGAATATAATACCAGGTGAAGCAACAATTAGCGGTATGATAAGAACTATGACTAAAGAGGATAGAGCATTTGCTATTGAGAGACTTACTGAAATAGCAGAAGGTATAGCTTCTATGTCAAGAGCAAAGGCAGAAGTTAAAGTAGATGAAAGCTATCCATGTCTTTATAATGAAGATAACTGTGTTGATTTATTAAAAGAAAGTGCAGAAATAGTTTTAGGAAAAGAAAATGTTTTAGAGCAGAAAGCACCTAAAATGGGAGTTGAAAGCTTTGCATATTTTGCAATGGAAAGAGATGCAGCTTTCTATTTCTTAGGATCTGGAAACAAAGAAAAGCAGACAACAGAACCAGCTCATAGTAACTTATTTAATATTGATGAAGACTGTCTTCCAATAGGTGTAGCAATTCAAGCTACTGCAGCATATAATTATTTGACTAAATAATTATAATTGACAATGTTATAAAAAGACTACATAATGCTAAGAGGACAGACAAAAGAAAAGTTGAAGGTTGAAAATTGATTTATATCATACACTTTCAATTTTCAACTAATTTGGTAGGAGTGATTATATTTGAAAATAGAAATAGGGTCAAATGAAGCAGGACAAAGACTTGACAAGTTTTTAAGAAAATTATTAAAGGATGTACCTTTAAGTGCAATATTTAAAGCTTTAAGAAAAAAAGATATTAGAGTTAATGGAAAGAAACAGAACGAAAAATATTTTCTTGAAGAAGGCGACATAGTAGAAATTAAGTACATACAAAGCAAAAAAGAAGATAAAACACAAAAATTTATAAAAGTAGATCCTAAACGTATGAAAATATGTTTTGAAGATGAAAATATGGTTATTGTTGAAAAGTGGCCTGGAATACTTGTACATTCAGATACAAATGATAATAAGGAGCCTACATTAACTGATTATGTACTTTCATATTTAAATGACAAAGGAGATTATTTACCAGAAAATGAAATTACATTTACACCTGCAGCTTGTAATAGATTAGACAGAAACACATCTGGTATTATTATGTATGGAAAGACTTTTGAAGGCTTGAAATGTATTAATGAAGCTATAAGAGAAGATGAAGTAAAAAAATATTATTATACATTAGCAAAAGGAAAAGTAAAGAGTGGACTATACGAGGGATATATAGTTAAAAATCCTGAAACTAATATATCAACTGTATATGATAAGGAAGTTAAAAATTCAAAAAGAATTGCCATGGATGTAAATGTAGTAGAAACTAATGGTGCATATTCTTTCGTTGAAATTAATTTAATTACTGGAAGAAGTCATCAAATAAGAGCGCACCTTGCTCATGTTGGAAATCCTATAATTGGAGACAATAAATATGGAGATAAAAAATTAAATTCATTCTTTGAAAGCAAATATGGTTTAAATTATCAATATTTATATGCGTACAAATTAAACTTTAGAAAGATAAAAGGTAAGCTTGAGTATTTAGACAACAAGACGATAGCAGTAGCGTTACCTCCATTATTCAAAAAAATAAAACAAGATGCATTTAAAGTTTCATTTAGATAGGAGGTAATTATGGAAGAGAAATCAGCCAATAGAGGCTTTTTAATTCTTTCAATAGCCGGAATCGTAAGTAAAATAATATCAGTTTTCTATATTCCTCTTCTTCAGAGAATATTAGGATTAAGTGGATATGGAATATATCAGAATTGTTATGAAGTATTTTTATTTGCATATGCTATAACTAATCTTGGAACCCAGCCAGCAATCGCAAAAGTCGTGGCAGAACTCACAGCACTAGAAAAGCATGAAGATGCTGTAAGAACATTAAAAATATCAAGAACATTATTAGCTCTAGTTGGAGGTATAATATCAATAATACTAATGATGTGTGCATTCCCTATAGGAAATCTTATAGGGAATCCAGAAGCATCATATGGAATACTTCTTCTTGCACCAAGTATATTTATTACATCAATATTATCTTCATATAGAGGATATTTCCAAGGTAAAAGTAGCATGAATGCAATAGCTATTTCACAGGTTGTTGAGCAGGTAATAAATATATTAGTGAGTTTAACATGTGCCTTTTTACTTGTTAAAATAAGTATTGCATATGGTAGCGCCGGTGGGACAATAGGTACTTCAATAGGGGCACTTGTTGCATGTCTTTATATGGTATATGTATATGATAAGAAGAACTTTGAGGAAGAAGCTATTGAAGCTCAAGGAGATAAAAAAAGGGTACGAAGCAAAGTAATTGTAAGAAAATTAATCAAATATGGACTTCCAATAACTTTAACAGCAGGTCTTCAGAATTTCGGAAGTCTTGTTGATATGGTAAATGTAAATAGCAGACTAGCTCATGCAGGATTTACACTTCAAAAAGCACAGGAACTTTATGGTGTTTTGGGAAGATATAAAACATTGTTATCAGTTCCATTAATTATTGTTACTGCATTAGGTACAACAGTTTTACCAGCAGTTGCTGCAGCTATGGCATTAAAGAATAAAAAGGATGTAAGAAAGAGAACAGGCTTTGCTTTTAGAGTGACATTTATAGTTACTATTCCAGCAGCAATAGGACTTTCATGTCTTGCAAGTGAAGTTTTTGAACTTCTTTATGGAACGAGTCAGGGGTATGAACTTATGATGATAGGATCAATTGTACTTGTGATTCAAGCTATAGTTCAGATACAGACAACAATACTTCAGAGTATGAATAAGCTTTATTTTGTGTTATTTACATTCTCTTTAGGGATAGTTGCAAAGATAATTGCTAATTTTGTTCTTGTAGGAATACCAAGTATTAATATTTTGGGAGTAGTTGGAGGTAATTTCCTTTGGTTTCTTATTCCTATGATATTAAATCAGATGGCATTAAATAAGACCTTAAGAATGAGAATTCCGTTTTTTAAACATATGATTAAGCCATTTATATCTTCATTAGCTATGGCTGGAGTATTATTCGTGCTTAAACAGCCTGCAAGTATAATTTTATCGATTACTAGTGGGGGGAAAATATTAAGCGGATTAATTACAATAATAATAATATCTATTGGAGGATTTGTGTATCTATACTTAATGATAATCCTTGGTGGATTAAACAAAGAAGATATGGATAGTATATCAGGAAGGATATACAGAATTCTTCCACGTTTTATGCGAAAGAGAATGAGATAAAAATTCTATAAAATAGTTAATATATCGGATTGTATGGTTAATTTATGATAATAAGATAAATTAAAACTATTTACAAAATAACGTTATCATGATAATATACAAATAGGATTGTAACTGATTATGCAGGCAAAACCCACTAATATTGGTGTGGTTTTGCCTTTTTTTAGATTTAACAGGTGGTGATGATATGCATATTGAAAAGGTTTTAAATAATAACGCGTTTATTTCTTTAGATAAAGATGGAGAAGAAATAATCGTAATGGGAAGAGGTATTGCTTTTGGTAAAAAGGGAAATCAAGATGTTGATTTAAGTAATTTTAAATATAAAATATTCTCAAATAAAGATAAGAATCTTAATGAGAAATTAATAACTACTGTTTCAGAAATACCAGAAGAATATATAGGAATAACTACAAAGATTGTATCTATATTTGAAAATACATACAATCGAAAATTAGATGATGTTATATATGTAAGTCTTACAGAACACATACATGGAGCAATTGAAAGATATAATAATGGAATTCAAATAAATAATCCCTTGATTTTAGATATAAAGAGATTATTTTCACAAGAATACGATACTGCTAAAAAAGCTCTTGAGATAATTAAAGAAGAGTTTGGAGTTGAATTTAATGATGATGAGGCAGGGTATATAGCACATCATATAGTAAATGCAGAACTTAATAACGATATGAGTAATATAGTGAATATAACTAAAATAATGCATGAAATATTAAATATCATAAAATATCATTTTAATGTTGAATTCGATGAGGAGACAGTACCATATTATAGATTTGTGACTCATTTGAAGTTCTTTGCTCAGAGAGTATTCAATAAATCTGCCTATGAAGATAATGAAACAGATTTGTTTAATATATTAAAAGTTAAATATGAAAAAAGTTATATGTGTACAAATAAGATAAAAGATTTCATAGAACATAAATACCAATATACATTATCAGATGAAGAACAACTTTATTTAATAATTCATATAGAAAGAATAGTAACAAAATCAACTGTTTAATTAGAGTTAGTAATGCTGGAAAATCCACCAGCTTATTATATAGTAAGATTGTAACTACGCTATAGGTTATATTTATAATTTATATATGTAGGCAAAACTTCATTTTTTATTTAAATATGAATGGAGGAATATAAAAATGGATTACAAAAAAGTAGCAGAGAAGATTCTAGAAAGAGTCGGAGGAAAAAATAACGTACAGGGACTTGTTCATTGTATGACAAGATTGAGATTCAAATTAAAAGATGAATCAATTGTTGATGATGAACTTGTTAAGAAGACAAAAGGTGTTATGGGCATTATGAAAAAAGGTGGCCAGTACCAAATAATCATTGGAAATGAAGTTGGAGCAGTTTATAAAGAAATCTGTCAGCTAGGTGATTTCCAAAGTGATTCTACACCTAAGAATGAAAAGCAAAAGGAAAATCAGGGTATAGTTTCTAGTATTTTAGATACTATATCAGGAATTATGTCGCCAGTAATACCAGCTATTATAGGCGCTGCAATGATTAAGGTTTTACTAACAGTATTACCTATGATAGGTATTTTAAGTGAAAGTAGTGAAACTTATAAATTATTAGCTGCTATTGGTGATGGAGCATTTTTCTTTATGCCTGTATTAATAGCAATGTCAGCAGCAAAAAAATTCAATACGAATTCTTATTATGCAGTTAGTATAGCATTGATTATTTTGCATCCTAATTTTATTTCACTTTTAAATGATGCAAAAGAAGCAGGAACAACAGTAGCGTTTTTGGGATTTATTCCAGTAACATATGCTTCGTATAGCTATTCAGTTATACCAATAATATTATCAGTATGGGCGCTATCTTATATAGAAGTATTTGTTGATAAAATAACTCCTAATATAACAAAGAACTTTTTAAAACCAATGTTAGTAGTATTGATTACAGCACCAATTGTAATGGTAGCAATAGGTCCTTTAGGTACAATATTTGGTAATGTATTATCATCAATAGTTTATTTTATACATGATAAATTAGGATTTATTTCAGTAGGTTTAGTAGCAGCAGTATTTCCATTTATAGTTATGACTGGAATGCATCATACTTTTACACCGATAAAATTAGGAATGATCGCTACTACTGGATTTGAAGGGTTTATATGCATAGCAGAATTTTGTTCAAATATGGCTCAAGGAGCAGCTGCTTTAGCAGTTTCTATAAAATCGAAAAATAAAGATATAAAACAAACTTCAGGTTCTTCAGCCTTTTCGGCATTAGTTGCAGGAATAACAGAACCAGCTTTATACGGTACAACATTAAGACTTAAAAGACCTATGATAGGTGCTTGTATTGGAGCAGGACTAGGTGGTCTTGTTGGAGGTTTCTTTAATTTAAAATGTTATGGGATAGCTACTCCAGCAATAGTAACTTTACCTCAATATATTGAAAAAGGAAATCCTAAGAGTATTATATATGCATTGATTACATTATTAGTAACAATAATAGGTTCGTTTATTGCAACATATTTAATTGGTTTTGAAGATCCGATTGAAGAAGATGATGAAGATGAAGATTTAAATATAAAAATATCTGAACCTTTAAATACAGGAATTAAAATTAGTAGCCCATTAGAAGGTGAATTAGTAGAGTTATCAAAAGTAAATGATGCAACATTTGCAAGTGGAGTAATGGGAAAGGGAGCTGCCATAATACCATCAAAAGGACAATTAGTAGCACCGTTTGATGGAACTATAGAGGCATTTTTTAATACTCATCATGCTATGGGGTTAAAAAGTGAAGATGGTGTAGAAGTATTAATTCATGTTGGTATTGACACTGTTGAGTTAGGTGGAAAGTACTTTACTCCTAAAAAGAAGCAAGGAGATACTATTAAAGCAAATGAAGTAATTTTAGAATTTGATATAGAGGCAATTAAAAATGAAGGCTATGATGTTATAACTCCAATTATAATAACAAATAGTGATAATTATATGGATATAATTTTGGAAAATGAACGAAAAATTATTAAAAATGAAAATATAATGACAGTAATTTAAATGTTAGGATGTGAAAGTACAAATGGAAAATTTTAAGATGCCAAAAGATTTTTTATGGGGAAGTGCATCAGCAGCTTATCAGGTAGAGGGTGCTTATTTAGAGGATGGTAAAGGACTAACTAATTGGGATAATTTTGTTAGAATTGAAGGCAAAACATTTAAACATACTACAGGTGATGTAGCAGTAGACCATTACCATAGATTTAAAGAAGATGTTAAATTAATGGCGGATATGGGACTTAAAACATATCGTTTTTCAATTTCGTGGGCAAGAATTATTCCGGAAGGTAATGGAGAAGTAAATGAAAAAGGTCTGAAATTTTATGAAGATCTTATTGATGAATGTTTAAAATACAATATAGAGCCTATGGTTACAATATTCCATTGGGATCTTCCACAAAGCTTGATTGAGCAATATGGTGGATTTGAAAGTAGAAATATAGTTGATGATTTTGTAAAATATGCAGTGATTTTATTTAACCGTTTCGGCAAGAAAGTAAAATATTGGATTACATTAAATGAACAAAATATATTTACAACCTTAGGATGGCTAACAGCAATGCATCCACCAGGTAAGTTTGATGATGTGAAAACATATTATCAAGTTAATCATCATGCATTTATGGCTCATGCAAAAACTGTTTTGGAATTTAAGAAAATAGTACCTAATGGAAAGATAGGGGCAAGTTTTGCATATAGTCCTAGTTATTCAATAAACTGCGATCCAATGAATGCAATGTCAAAAATGGACTTTGATGACATGAAGAATTTCTGGTGGATGGATATGTATGCCTATGGAAGATATCCTAAATCAACTTTCATATATTTGAAAAATAAAGATATGGCACCTGTATTTGAAGATGGTGATGAAGAAATATTAAAAGAAGCTGCTTCAAAGATTGATTTTATGGGGGTAAATTATTATCAAACTAGTGTTTGTGAATATAATCCCATAGATGGAGTAACTCCTTATGGAACATTTAATACAACTGGAGTTAAAGGGTCGGGGCAAGTTACAGGTCAGCCTGGATTATTCAAAAATCCATCAAATCCATATTTAAAAACAACAGATTGGGATTGGACTATTGATCCTATGGGATTAAGATATGGATTAAGAGAAATTACAAGTAGGTATAATCTTCCTGTAATTATATCTGAAAATGGATTAGGTGCTTTTGATAAAAAAGAAGAAGATAACTCAATTCATGACCCTTATAGAATAGAATTTTTGAAAGCTCATATAGAAGAGTTAAAGATAGCTATACAGGAAGGTTGTGAGATAATTGCATACTGTACTTGGTCTTTTACAGATTTATTAAGCTGGTTAAATGGATATCAAAAAAGATATGGATTTGTATATGTTGATAGAGAAGAAGAAGAAGGCTCATCTATGAATCGTTATAAAAAAGATAGTTATTACTGGTATAAAGAAGTAATAGCTTCAAATGGTGAAAACTTATAATATAAAAATATAAGATAAGGATGTATCTTAAAATTGATACATCCTTATCTTATTGTTATTCTGTTTCGCCAAAACCACCAAGATAAGCGAAAATTAAAAATGTTATTCCCATTACTGCAAAATTATTTGCAATTGGAAAATAAGCTGAAAAATGCTTTGAAAAAATTGAAACAATAATAAAGACTAATAAACCAAGCAAAAGATAAATTATTACATTATATGGGTTTATATTAATATCAATATGTTTCTTTACTTCATGTATATTTAGTAAAAAACTAATACTACATGCTATACACATTGTAATGCTATAGCCAAATATGTTTATAGAATGTATAGAGGTAAATATATATAAGCAGATTAACTCAGTTACAGCTTCAATTAATGAATTTCTCAGTATAATTCCTTGTCTGTTTAAACCATTAAGAATTCCGAACATAGTAAGTGATGTAAAGATTATAGGTGCAGAAAAAGATGAAAATCTTATATAACTTCCTAAGTCATCGCGTCCAAAAAACATTTCTCCAAGATTAACAGGAACTACATTACAGATTATTGCTGTTGCAAGACCTAGTAAAAATGCTAGTTTAATTACTTTTCTTATTCTAAGTGATGCTTCATATTCCTTTCCCTGATTAAGAGTTTGTGATAAATCTGGTATAAGCAGAGTGTTGATGGTTGAAACAACGATCATGGGTATAGTTATTATACATATTGCCATTCCATTATATTTTCCTATCATACTTAAAGCTTCAGAGTAATCAAATCCAGCTGAAATAAGTCTTCTAGGAACTACAAGAGTTGCCAGGGTGCCAAGAATATTAGTGAGAAAACCATTCATGCATAATGGGATTGAAATACATATAACATCAAATAAAAGCTGAGAGCTGCTTTCAGGTCTTTCAAAGGAAACCGGCATTTTTTTTATTGAATATTTATAGTATATATACAAAAAGAAAAGGCTTTGGAATTCTCCTATGCATAATGCAACTGTAGCTAGCGTAACCATGCCCTCTAAAGTATGTGCCTGAGTCAAAAAGATAAGCAAGCTCACAGTCACAATTCTCATGGCTTTTTCAAATATATCTATAATAGCTGGCACTGTAATTTTAGAAGTACCATAAAAATACCCCTTAAATATATTAGAAATAGCAATACATATCATGGCGGGACATATTACTCTTATGGCACTTATCGTTCTTGTGTCATTTACTCCATATTTGCCGATAAAAGGTGCAGATGAAAATACGATAATGCCTATAAATAGTGCCCATACTACATTAAATATGGTAACAACTCGTATAGTTTTTGTTATATTATTATGTTCTCCTCTTTGAGAATAAACAGCTGAAATTTTTGAAATTGAAGCAACAATACCAGCTGACATAAGACATATAAATAAATTGTAAATAGGCATAACAAGATTATATAGTCCCATGCCTTCAGGACCCAATATCTTAGAAAGATAAATGGAAAAAATAAATCCTAATATACCTGTAGCTATATTAGACGATGTTAACAAAAATGAATTTTTAAAAAAATTATCTTTATCCAAAGTTACTCACTCCTTTGATTAATATTATGATTTGGAAGTTAGAAAAATTCTAAATATTGTAATGTAAAATAAATTTCAATATATAATAAGGTCTTATTTTACATATATCAAAATATAATCTAATAGGAATTGATTTTACACATTATGTTTAATAATATATGTGAGGTTTTGAGATGGGGTGATATATTGTGAAGCGATTTTTGAAATTTGTAGTAATTTCAATAGTAATTGTAGTTACAGCATTTATTTTGGTTGAGATATCAGGTAAATATAAAGTTAGTATATTAAGAAATAATGTAACATGGAGTATAGATAATAAGAACTGTAAGCAGGCATCTGATTTTGATAAGGATGAAGATGGCAATACATATGTTGCTTATAAGGACTCTATAAAAATTATGAGAGGAGAAGGAACAGAAGATATACTATTTCAAGATGATTCTTTAAATATAGAAAATATATTGTTTTATAAAGGAGTAATATATTATATTTCCAATGATAAGATATATAGATATGATATTTCTAAAAATGAAAGTAAAGTTGTTTTAGAAGGTATCCCGTTTAAAGGAAAGTATCTTGATAGAAAATTACTTATTAAGGATTCTAAATTGCTATTAGCTATAGGAAGTGCAACTAACTCTGGGGTTGCAGATAATGATGGAACTTTTAATATAAATGAAATACCATATGACACTAGTCCTATAAACATAACATTGACAGGGAATAATTATGGAGAAAAGAAAACAGGAGCATTTATGGCTTATGGAAACTCTAGTCTTAAGGGTCAGAAAATAGAATGTAAAAAGATTGCAAACAGTTCTATAATTGAAATAGACCCAGAGACTAATAAGGTTTCTCTTTTTGCATGTGGTATAAGAAATATTACTGGATGGTCTTTAGATAGTGATAATAATCTTATATGTATAATTGGTGGCATGGAGGATAGTAGTGACAGACCGGTAAAGAGAGATTTTGATTATTTATATAAAATTGAAAAGAACAAATGGTATGGGTGGCCAGACTTTAGTGGAGGAGATCCAATTGATTCACCACGTTTCAAAGTTGACAAGCCTATAACAAAGATAATTGAAAATCATCCTAACAAAATAGTTCAAGGACCACTTTTTCAATTTGATGAATTAGGCTCAATAAAGTATCTTTCTATAGATACTGAAGGTGCAATTTTTGAAAAGGATACTGGAGTCTATTATGATGAAGGAAAAAATATGATCTCATCAATTACTAAAGATTCTGTAGTTAATAGACTCTTAAAGTTAAAAGATGATAGTATTGTAAAAGAAATAAAAATAAAAGATAATTCAGTGTATATTCTTGATAGTGGAATAGGATGCATATATAAATTAAGTTCAAATGATGGAAATAATATATTTAATTTACCTAGAAGTGTACTTATATTTATAATGGTATTGCTAGGAATACTTGTTTTTATATTTATGTATAAGTATAACTCAAAAAATAATTAATTAAATACTATGATGATTTATTAAAATCTGCCATGTTGTTATTTTGGCAGATTTTTTTATTCTTTAGAGAAGTTATATTTTTTATAGTTAGCTTTTTAATGTATAGTCTATAACATAGTTTCCTTGGAGAGTTTTCTTTGATGGAAATAAAGACAAAATATAAAAAGACATTTTAAACGATGTAAATAAATGGTAAAATTAATTTGTGATATATGCTATTAAAAAAATTGAAATAAAGGGTGATGAAAATGGGAAAAACAATTATTATAAACTTAGAGAAGGTTAACATAAGTGGTGATGTGTTAGACGTTGGAGAAAAGAATCTTGGAATTATTTATAATTTAACCAAAGAAGCTCAGGAAGAAATGAGCCTTGATTATGTGAATTCTGAAAGTAAAATTCAATTAAAAAACAGAGAATATGATGCATGTACTTTTTTCTTCGAATTAAATAAGGTATGGACATCAATAGAAAAAGAAAAAATTATTAAGGAAGTTTATAAATATATAAAGCTTGGCGGGGAAATATTAATATGGGATATTAATAAAGAAAGAGGAAAAGTTTTTAATAATAAGATAAAAGTAATACTTCCAAAAAGTAATATAAAAGAATTCAATTTTAAAAATTTAAATGTAATTACATCATCAAATATAGAAGAAACAAAAAAAATCCTTGAAAAATACTTCAATATAGAAGAAACTAAAGCATGGGAAGATATTTTTTTCTTAAGAGGGAAAAAATTAGAGACAAATGTTAAAGAAGAGGAGAAAAATGAAAATGAAGGTGTTACTTACAGCGATTAACTCAAAGTATATACACAGTAATCTGGCAGTACGATACTTGAGAAGTTTTGCAAAAGATTTAGACTACGAAGGTGAAATAAAAGAATTTACAATTAACGATAGAGAAGAAAGAATTCTTGAAGAGATCATAAGAGAAAAGCCAGATGTAGTTGCTTTTTCAACATATATATGGAATGTTGAGATGGTCTCAAGAATTTCTAATTTAATAAAAAGAGTTGATTCCAATATAGAAATTTTATATGGGGGACCTGAAGTTTCTTTTGATTCTAGAACATTTTTAAAAGAAAATGTTGGAGAATATGTTATAGAAGGAGAAGGAGAAAAAACATATAGGGATTTTATATTGTATAAACTAGGGAAAATGGAATTGCAAGAGGTACGAGGTTTACACTATAAAAATAATGAAACTGTATATTCAAATGAAAAAAGGCCTCTTATGGATATGGGTGAGATTATTTTTCCGTATGAAACTGATGAGGATCTTAGTAATAAGATAGTGTATTATGAGGCATCAAGAGGATGTCCTTTTAATTGTAAGTACTGTCTTTCTTCAACAAGTCATGGTGTGAGATTTTTAAATATTGATAGAGTGCGTAAAGAACTTAAATATTTTATCGATAAAAGAGTGAGGCTTGTAAAGTTTGTTGATCGTACATTTAATTGTAATCATAAATTTGCTATGGCAATATGGGAGTTTTTAATAAATTCAGATACAGAGACACAATTTCATTTTGAAATATCCGCAGACATATTAAAAGATGAAGAAATAGAAATTCTTTCAAAAGCACCAGAAGGAAGATTTCAATTTGAGGTTGGAGTTCAGACTACAAATGATGAAGTTCTTAGAAATATAAATAGATTTGTTAATTTCAGTCATATAAAAGAAAAAGTAGAAGAACTTATGGCTATAAAAAATATAAAGCAACATTTAGATTTAATTGCAGGTCTTCCAGGAGAAGATTATATATCTTTTAAAAAATCATTTAATGATGTATATAGTATAAGACCAGAAGAAATACAATTAGGATTCTTAAAATTACTAAAAGGATCGTCTATGAGAGAAGAAGCTAATAGATATGGAATGGAATATTCACCATACCCACCATATGAAATACTAAAAACAGATATGGTGAGTTATGAAGAAATGCTTAAGTTAAAAAAAGTAGAAGAAATGGTTGATAAATATTATAATTCTGGGAAATTTAATTACATAATAAAATACTTTGAAAACAAATTCCATAGTCCATTTGAATTCTATTATAAATTAGGAGTATTTTTCGAAAATAAGGGATATTTTAATAAAAATATAGGAAATATAGAATATTATAAGGTATTTTTAGATTTTAACTATGAAATTTTAAAAGAAGATAATAAATTTATTAATGAAATAGTTAAATTTAATTATTTGTTATATAATAAGAAAAGAGGGCTTCCTGACTTTTTAAGGAGTAATATATCTAAAGAGGAAGAAAAAGAGATAAAATCGTCTCTTCGTGAAAAGTATTCCTTTAAAGAATATCATTTAGAAAAATTCTGCATTGATTTGGAAGAGTATGTCAAGAGTGGGCAGATAATAGAAAAAGAATGCTATTATTTATTTGATAACTTTGGTTTATACATAAATATTAATATGTATAGACAAGTTTAAAAAAAATTAACATAGTCTTAAACTATAGTGAAATCAATAAAACTATTAAATTTAAACAATACAAATATAAGGCTTGTATTCTTTTTGGGTTAAAATTGTTGAAAAATATACATACTGCGTGTATAATAAAACAAGTACAAAGTAATTAATACTATATAAAGTATTAATATATATTATTTTCTTTTTTACATTTACATTGAAGGCATTAAAGGTGGTGATATTTTGGCATTAGAAGCAATTGAAGAAATCAAACAAACTGAAGCCAAGGCTAAGGATATTGTTAAAAATGCAAATGCTGAAGCAAAAGAATTAGTTCAAAAAGCTATAGTTGAAGCAGAAAAGCAATATAATGATGTTTTAGCTAAAGCAAAAGAAAAGGCTGATAAGCTTATAAACGACGCGGTTAATATGGGGGATAAAGAAGCAGAACCTATATTAGCACAAGGCAGAAAAGAAGCTGAAGATATATCAAATGTATCTGAAGACAAAAAACTTAATGCTGTAAAATTAGTGGTTGAGAGGATAGTGAAAGTTCATGGCAATAGTTAAAATGAATAAGTTCACTTTGTTAGCCTTTGAATCAAAAAAGGAAGCATTACTTGAAAAACTTCAAGGTTTTTCAAGTGCAGAATTCATAGATCTTCAAGATGAAAATCTATTAGAAGATAATGAACTTCTTCAGGATTTAACTAAAGATGTAGTTGATTCTGATATAGCAAAGTGGGAAGAGCAATTATCAAAGGTTAAATTTGCCCTACAGTTTTTACAAGACTATGTGCCTAAACAATCTATGCTTCAAGCTTTACGTAGCGAAAAGCTTTCTTTAAGTTTAAGTGAACTTGAAGAAAGAGTTAGCTCAAGCGGATGGGAAGCTATCTACGACAAGGTTAAGTCAAAAGATGATGAATTAACTAAGTTAGACAATGAAAAGACGAAGTTACAAGGTATCGTACAAAGTTTACAACCATATGAGAACTTCGATGCGCCTTTAGGTTCATTAAAAGAACTTGAGGAAACTGTATATTTCTTAGGAAGTGTTGCAAATCAATATGAAGAAGCTTTAAATAGCGACTTAAATGATTGTTATCTTGAAATCGTATCTAAGAATAATCAAGATACATATTTCTTTGCGTTATGCAATAAAGATAATGCTGAAAATGCAGCTGAAATACTAAGAGGGTTTGGATTTACTCCTTTTAAAACTGAGGAAGAAGATACTCCTCTAAAGCTAATTCATGATTCAAATGAAAGAATTTCTTTAATTGAATCAGATAAATTCATCATAAAAGAAGAATTAGCTGGATATGATGATGAATTAAAAAAATTACAGTTAGCTTATGAGTACTATAACAACCTAGTTGGAAGAAAACATGTTACAAATAAGTTCTTAAAAACTGAGAGTGTTTCATTAATCCAAGGTTGGGTACCAGTTAAGCACAATGAAAAGTTTACTAAAATAGCTGACGAAGTTTTAGGAGCAGATTATTACCTAAACTTTGAAGATGTAAAAGAAGAAGAAATTGATGATGTACCAATAGCATTAGAAAATAATGACTTAAATGCAGCATTTGAAGATGTAACATCAATGTATGCATTACCAAAGTACAATGAAGTTGACCCTACACCAGTAGTGGCACCATTCTACTTAATATTCTTCGGAATGATGGTAGCAGATATGGGTTATGGACTTCTTATGTTAATTGGAACAATACTTGCACTTAAGTTCTTTAACTTTGAGGATGGAATGAAGAAAATGGTTAAATTCTTCCATTACTTAAGTTATCCTACAATTGCATTTGGTGCGATTTATGGATCATTTTTTGGAGACTTATTCCCTAACTTACCTAGATTATTAAATACATCAACTGACGTTATGTCAATACTTACTTTATCAGTAGTATTTGGTGCTATTCAAATATTCTTTGGATTAGGAATGAAAGCATATGTATTATGTAAACTTGGTAGACCATTAGATGCATTAATGGATGCTGGATCATGGGCTCTTACATTAATTTCACTTGGATTAATGGCAGGCGGAATGTTCCTTGAAATACCAGTACTTAAAACTGTTGGTATAGCAGGATCTATTATAGGTGCATTATCTATTGTTCTTACTCAAGGTAGAATGATGAAGAGTGCAGGTGGTAAGGTAGGTCAAGGTTTATATGAATTATATAATATTACAGGATATGTAGGAGATTTAGTTTCTTATACAAGACTTATGGCCATAGGATTATCAGGAGGATCTATTGCAGGTGCTGTTAACATGATTATGAGTATGGTGCCAGGTCCGATTGGAGCTTTCTTAGTAGGTCCATTAATATTTGTAATATTCCAAACAGTAAACTTATTACTATCACTATTAAGTGGATATGTTCACACATTAAGATTAACTTATGTTGAATATTTCGGAAAGTTCTATGATGGTGGCGGAAAAGCCTTTAAGCCATTTGAAACACAAAATGAATACATTAATTTAACAAGAGAGTAGGAGGATTTTAAAATGGAAATGAGTTGGATTAACTATTTCGTAGAAAATTTTGGAGGAATGGTGTTCGGAGCACTAGGAGTTGCAGTTGCAGTAGGTATGTCAGGTATAGGATCAGCTAAAGGTGTTGGTATCGTTGGTCAAAGCGCAGCAGGTTTATTAGCAGAACAACCTGAAAAATTCGGTAAAGCATTAGTTCTTGAATTATTACCAGGTACACAAGGTCTTTATGGATTCGTTATTGGTTTATTAGCATTCTTCCAATTAAGTGGAGATACTTCATTAGCTCAAGGTTTATACTTATTATTTGCTTGTTTACCAATCGCTATAACTGGTTTATGGTCAGGTATTGCTCAAGGTAAAGCTTCAGCTGCTGGTATTCAAATATTAGCTAAAAACCCAGAACACACAACTAAAGGTATGGTATTAGCTGCCATGGTTGAAACTTATGCATTATTAGGATTCGTTGTATCATTCTTATTAGTTAATGCTGCAGGAACTATCGCATAGTATAAAAAAGCTTAGTAGTATTAAGATGAGGATGTGAGGTAATGTCTAATTTAAATAATTTAACTTCTAAAATCTTACAAGATGCAGAAGCTAAAAAGGCAGTCATCTTAAGCGATGCAGAGAATGAAAAAAATAAAATTCTTAGCAAGAAGCAACAAGAAGCTAGCTCAGTTGAAAAAACTATGCTAGAAAAGGCTGAAATCGAAGCTGCATCTAGAAAAGAAAGAATAATTTCTGGAGCACAATTACACGCTAGAAATGAAAAATTAGAAGCAAAACAAAAAGTAATTAGTGAAGTTTTTGAAACAAGTGTTAAAGAACTTTCAAACTGCTCAGGTGATGATTTAAAAGGCTTTGTTAAAGAAGTGATTTTAAATACTGAAATCGAAGGTGAACAAAACCTTATATTAAATGCAGAAGGAAAGAAAGTTATTGATGATGCCTTTGTTGCTGAAATCAATAAAGCTCTTGATAAAAAAGCTGTGATAAAAATAGATGAAAACACTCGTGATTTTAGAGGTGGATTCATATTAGAAAAAGATGGCATAGAAATAAATAATACTTTTGAAGCTTTGGTTAGTTCAATAAAGGATGATTTAAGTCTAGAAGTAGCAAGAGTGTTGTTTAGTTAAGGAGGTTAACTAATGGATGAGATGCAATTTAGTCAAGTTATACCTAGACTTAGAGTATACGAGACAAAACTCCTTGATAAAGCAAAAATAGACAGAATGATAGATTCACATTCTGCTGAAGAAACTTTAAAGATTCTTCAGGAAACAGAGTATGCCAATGTTATGACAAATGTTAAGAGAGCAGAGGACTATGAAGTAATATTAGGTGGAGAATTAAAAAGATTATTTACCGTAATGTATGAAATTAGCCCTGTAAAATCTCTAGTTGATTTAATGAGTATTAAATATGATTATCAAAATATAAAAGTAATTTTAAAAGGAATGTTTCTTAAAAAGGACTTATCATATCTTTTAATTCCAGTTGGAACAATAGATTGTAATGAATTAAAGAACATTATAGAAAATGACAATCTTTCAGATTTACCTCATTTAATGAGAGAAGCTGTAGAAGAAGTACAAATATCTTTTGAAAATACTAATGATCCACAAATGATTGATATTATATTAGATAAATTTATGTTTAAATCATTAGTAGAAATCAAAAAAGAGATTAATGATAACTTTGTTAATAAATATGTAGATGCTTTAATAGATTCTACAAATTTAAAAACTCTTTTAAGAGTTAAAAAGCAAAACAAAGGTAGAGAATTCTTTGCTTCTGTTATTATTGAAGGAGGTTCTATAGATAAAGATAAGTTATTAGGTATGCTTAATGATGCAGCTGAAAACATATCAACAAAGCTTACGTATACTAATTATGCTGAATTTATTAGAGCTGGTATAGAGTATTATACGAAGACTGGTTCTGTAAGTTTATTAGAAAAGTTAGGCGATAACTATGTTATGGATATGATGAAAGATGCAAAAATAATACCATTTGGTGTTGAACCATTACTAGCTTATATTTATGCTAAAGAAACAGAAATCAAGATTATTAGAATCATAATGGTTGGCAAACTCAATAATATTTCTGCGGAAGTAGTAAGAGAAAGGCTGCGTGATATTTATGTTTAAGAAAATAGGTGTAGTTGGAGATAAAGACTCTGTTTTAGCATTCAAAGCACTTGGAATAGATGTATTTCCAGTTGTTGAGCATGATGAAGCAAAAAAGACTATCGATACATTAGCTAGAAATGACTACGCAGTTATCTTCGTAACTGAGCAAGTTGCACAGCATATTGAAGAAACTATTGAAAGATATAATAAAGCAGTACTTCCAGCTATTATATTAATCCCAGGCAATCAAGGATCGCTTAATATAGGTATGCAGAGAATCAGCGATAACGTAGAAAAAGCTGTCGGCATGAATATTTTATAGAAAGGTAGGTTAGTAATTTGAAGACCGGAAAGATAATTAAAGTTTCAGGACCTTTAGTAGTTGCTGAGGGTATGGATGAAGCTAACATATATGACGTATGTAAGGTTGGAGAAAAGGGACTTATCGGTGAAATCATCGAAATGAGAGGCGATAAGGCTTCTATCCAGGTTTACGAAGAAACTTCAGGAATAGGACCTGGGGATCCAGTTACTACAACTGGAGAACCACTAAGCGTTGAATTAGGACCAGGACTTATAGAATCAATGTTTGATGGAATACAAAGACCACTAGATGCATTTATGGAGGCTGCACAGTCAAGCTTCTTAACAAGAGGTGTTTCCGTTCCATCATTAAACAGAGAAAAGAAATGGGACTTTGTAGCAACTGCTAAAGTTGGAGACGAAGTTAAAGCTGGAGATGTTATTGGAACAGTTCAAGAAACTCCAGTAGTTGAACAAAGAATAATGATACCAGTGGGTGTTGAAGGAAAAATTAAAGACATTAAAGCTGGTAGCTTTACTGTAACTGAAACAATTGCTGTTGTTGAAACTGCAAAAGGTGACAGAGAAGTTCAATTAATGCAAAAATGGCCAGTAAGAAAAGGTAGACCTTATAATTCTAAGATTAATCCAGTTGAGCCAATGCTTACAGGACAAAGAGTTATAGATACTTTCTTCCCAGTAGCTAAAGGTGGAGCGGCTGCTATCCCAGGTCCATTCGGAGCTGGTAAAACAGTTACTCAGCATCAGATAGCTAAATGGGGAGACGCTGAAATAGTTGTTTACGTTGGTTGCGGAGAACGTGGTAACGAAATGACAGACGTTGTTAATGAGTTCCCAGAACTTATTGACCCTAAGACTGGTGAATCTCTAATGAAGAGAACAGTTCTTATAGCTAATACTTCAAACATGCCAGTTGCTGCCAGAGAAGCTTCAATATATACAGGTATCACAATCGCTGAATACTTCAGAGATATGGGTTACTCAGTATCAATCATGGCTGACTCTACTTCAAGATGGGCAGAAGCATTAAGAGAAATGTCTGGTAGACTTGAAGAAATGCCTGGTGACGAAGGTTATCCAGCATACCTTGGTTCAAGACTTGCTGACTACTATGAAAGAGCTGGTAAGGTTGAATGTTTAGGTAATGATGGAAGAATCGGTTCTATAACAGCAATCGGTGCCGTATCACCTCCAGGAGGAGATATATCAGAACCAGTATCACAATCAACACTAAGAATAGTTAAAGTATTCTGGGGTCTTGATGCACAACTTGCATATCAAAGACATTTCCCTACTATTAACTGGTTAACATCATATTCATTATATGCTGATACAATTGATAAGTGGATGAATTCAAATGTTGCTGATAACTGGGGAGCTTTAAGATTAGAAGCTATGACTATCCTTCAAGATGAAGCACAATTACAAGAAATCGTAAGACTTGTTGGTATTGATGCATTATCTGAAAAAGATAGATTAAAATTAGATGTTGCTAAATCAATAAGAGAAGACTATTTACAACAAAATGGTTTCCACGAAATTGATACTTATACATCATTAAAGAAACAATATAAGATGTTAAACCTTATATTAGGATATAGAAAAGAAGCTGAAAGAGCATTAGAAGCTGGAGTTTACTTAAGCGATATAATGGCTATGGAAGACTTAAAAGATAGAATTGCAAGAAGTAAGTACATACATGAGGATGAACTAGATAAGATGGATCAAATCTCTGTAGACTTAAAAGAAGCAATGGATAACCTAATAAGCAAAGGAGGGGTAGCAAATGCTTAAAGAGTATAGAACAGTTACAGAAGTTGTTGGCCCTTTGATGGTTGTTGAAGGTGTTGAAGGCGTTAAGTACGATGAACTAGTTGAAATTGAACTTCATACTGGTGAAAAAAGAAGAGGTAAGGTTCTTGAAATAAATGGATCTAAAGCAATGGTTCAGATATTCGAAGGGTCTTCAGGAATAAACTTAAAGGGTACTAAAGCTAAATTCTTAGGTAGACCACTTGAACTTGGTGTATCTGAAGATATGTTAGGAAGAGTATTCGATGGTATGGGTAGATCTAACGATAATGGCCCAGACATCATTCCTGAAAAAAGAGTTGATATTAACGGTGAAGCTATCAACCCTATGGCTAGAGATTTCCCATCAGAATTTATTCAAACAGGAATATCTGCTATAGATGGACTTAACACTCTAGTTAGAGGACAAAAGCTTCCAGTTTTCTCAGCATCAGGACTTCCTCACCAAGAGCTTGCTGCACAAATCGCAAGACAAGCAAAAGTTTTAAATTCTGATTCTAAGTTTGCTATTGTATTCGCAGCTATAGGTATCACATTCGAAGAAGCTCAATTCTTCGTTGAAGAATTTAAATCAACAGGTGCCATTGATAGATCAGTTCTATTCATGAACTTAGCATCTGACCCAGCTATCGAAAGAATAGCTACTCCAAGAATGGCATTAACTTGTGCTGAATATTTAGCATACGAAAAGGGAATGCAAGTTCTTGTTATAATGACAGATATCACTAACTATGCTGAAGCATTAAGAGAAATTTCAGCAGCTAGAAAAGAAGTTCCAGGAAGAAGAGGATACCCAGGTTACTTATATACTGACCTTTCTACATTATACGAAAGAGCAGGAAGATTAAGAGGTAAAGAAGGTTCTATAACTCAAATTCCTATACTTACAATGCCTGAAGATGATAAAACTCATCCAATTCCAGACTTAACTGGATATATTACAGAAGGTCAAATTATCCTTTCAAGAGAATTATACAAGAAAGGTTTAATGCCACCTATCGATGTTTTACCATCACTTTCAAGACTTAAAGATAAAGGTATAGGTAAAGGAAAGACTAGAGAAGACCATGCAGATACTATGAACCAATTATTTGCAGCATATTCACAAGGTAAGCAAGCAAAAGAATTATCAGCAATCTTAGGAGAATCAGCTTTATCTGAAACTGATAAAAAACTTGCTAAATTTGCTGAAGCTTTTGAAGCAGAATACGTTTCACAAGGTTTCAGTACAAACAGAAGCATTGAAGAAACTCTTGATTTAGGATGGAAATTATTAAAGATGATTCCAAGAACTGAACTTAAGAGAATCAGAGATGAATACCTTGAAAAATATCTGCCAAGAGAGGAAGAATAGTCTATGGCTAAGTTGAACGTCAATCCTACTAGAATGGAACTCTCTAAGCTTAAGAAAAGACTTGCAACATCTTCTAGAAGTCATAAACTTTTAAAGGATAAACAAGATGAGTTAATGAGACAATTCATTAACCTTGTTAAATATAATAATAAACTAAGAAAAGAAGTTGAAGATAATCTTCAAGGATCTTTAAAAGATTTCGTTATGGCAAGTGCTGTAATGAGCTCTGAATTCTTAGAAGAAGCTATTATATATCCAAAAGAAAAGATTTCAGTTGAAGTTGGAGAAAAGAATGTAATGAGTGTATCTGTTCCTGTAATGAACTTCAAGAGACAACTTGAAGGAGATGAAGGAAGTATATATCCTTATGGATTTGCAAATACATCTTCAGAACTTGACGATACACTTTCAAAACTTTATGGAATTCTTCCACAATTACTAGAGCTTGCAGAAGTAGAAAAGTCATGTCAATTAATGGCTGACGAAATTGAAAGCACTAGAAGAAGAGTTAATGCTCTTGAATACATGACAATACCTCAGCTTCAAGAGACTATAAAGTACATTAGAATGAGACTAGACGAAAATGAAAGATCTGCTACAACTAGATTAATGAAGGTTAAGAGCATGATTGAACAAAGAGGCTAGATTTAAATATTGAAGATAGGTAATTATATTTTTATAATTCATAAGCACTATCTTATATGAAAGAGCACTGTAAAATGCAGTGCTCTTTTATTATGGTTTACTTATTAGAAAACTATTACAATATATTACTTATACTAATATAATTTGAAATTAGATATAACCGTTAACATTGAGAGTACAATTATGGATGCATAGAAAACAAGAACATGAATTATTTTTTCTACAATATACACATTTATTTTGCGAAGTACTGTAAACAGCAACAACATACTCGCCAGCATCAATATTTGAAAATTCATATTCTCCCTTAGAATTAGTTAATGTATATTCTAAAGGATTAGATGCGCAAATTGAATTAAATAGATAAACTTTTATATGACTGGTTCTACATGGATATTCGCAACAGTATATAGTACCTTTAATACACACTTTGCAAGGTTTTGCACAAAAAACAGGAGCATTAGTAGAAGATGGAGTGTTAGGAGATGTAGGAGTAGTGTCAGTATTAAAACAACAGTTACTGTTTTGAGGAAGGTTTCCGTTAAATGGGTAATTATGAAACTCCATTCCACCAGTAAGATTATAGCTAATAATAGTTCCTTGCAAGTTTCCGTTATCTAAATAAGAATTAGCATTAGGTGCAAGTACAGTACCATCTATTTGAACACCAGAGGCAGTGAATTTTGTTGCATCTGGAAAATTCCATAGTATATGCTCTATTTCATCAGCTGTGGGTGGATTATTATTGTCAACTATAGTGGCAGCAGATGGAAAGTGAATGAAGTCTCCTGTAACATTTATTATTAAAGTAGAGTTTTGAGGGAAGAGTAATATTATTTCATTTGCAGTTGACAATATATTTGAAGGTAAAGTTACAATATTCATATCAGAATCTTTACCTGTAATTGTTAGCTGTCCTCCAGAATTTAAATTATAAGATGAATTTGTACTGTATTTTCCTAAAAAATTAGAATAACATTTTAAATATGAAGATACAGAAGAAAAATCTATAGGTTTATCTTCTGTGGGTGCTATAACGCTACCATTATAATTTGTCATAGTATAATGTATAACATTTTTACTATTACTTATAATAGTAGTTCCATTATTTGAACCGCTTTCGATATCTATTTTACCACCAACAATTAGATAGGGTGAATCTTCTTTTGGAAGATGGCTAGCAACACTGTAGTCATTTAATAGAATATTTCCACCAACAGCTACTTTTCCTTGAGAATCTGTAAATTCAGCAGAATAATTATTTAAAATAAATATATTGAACTCATTAGCACCATATAAATCTTTACATTCGTACATTACTTTATCCTTCCTTTGTTTACTTATTATACTTATAGTATATTAATTAAACATAATATTTGTTAAAGGTTATAGACATGAAAAAAAGCAACAGCATAATGCAATGATAATATTTTTCGTTTTTTTTGATGATATTAAATAATAAACTCTTAAAAATTAGTATTTTAGTTGAAAATTTATTAGATAAGTATATAGATTTAATAATTTTGTAATTGATATACTATATTATTAATAGTATAATCAAATGGGTAGAAAACTCAAAATGTTATAAAATTATGATGATTTTAACTAAGGAGTAGAGAAGATGAATTATATATTAGCAATGGTAATTGCATTATTATTTTCAATGATTACCATGCCAGTTCTTATGAAACTGTCTCATAAATTAGAATTTACAGATAAGCCTAATAAGAGAAAAAAGCATAAAGCCCCAACACCTTTATGTGGGGGAATTGCATTATATATAGGATTTTTTGTTTCGTATTTTTTATTTGTTAGAGATGACATGAAGCAGCAGATAGTCATATTTATAGGAGCAACATTAATAGTAATTATTGGGCTTGTGGATGATTATTATAAAACAAAAGGAAAAGAATTTCCTATTTTTCCTAGACTTATAATTCAGTTATTAGCAGCTGTATTAGTATTTAAAGCAGGAATATTTTTTAAAGGATTTACTAATCCATTTACATCTCAATTTATTCTGCTTAGTGGAACAATTCAGTTTATTCTTACAATAACATGGATTTTTGGTGTTACTACAGTCATTAATTGGTCTGATGGTAAAGATGGTCTTGCAGGCGGTTTATCACTTATTTCAGCCATGACTTTCTTTGTAGCAGCACTTATATTGGGTCAGCAGGATCCATCTGCTATGGTATCTATAATACTATCTGGAAGTATACTTGGCTTTTTGTATTACAATAAGTATCCTGCCAAGGTTTTTATGGGAGACTCAGGAGCTAATTTCTTAGGGTTTATTTTAAGTGTAACAGCTTTGGATGGAGCATTTAAACAGGCAACTGTATTGAGCTTGTTCATTCCTATATTGGCACTTGCAGTACCTATATTTGATAATTTATTTGTTATATTTAAAAGATTTTCAGAGGGAAAGCCGGTTTATCAAGCAGATAGAAGTCAGATTCATTTTAGACTCGAAGAAAAGGGATTTTCTCCAAAACAGATAGTTAACTACATAATGCTGATAAGTTTATCTTTCAGCGTGCTTTCAATAATTTTACTTTTAATAAAAAGATAAAATTTCAATATTTTTCTTTACAAAATTAAGGTAAAGATATATAATAAATGCAATAAATACAATTAGAATACTTATCAAGAGTGGTGGAGGGACTGGCCCTGTGAAGCCCGGCAACCAATATTTATTAGATAATATGAGGTGCCAAATCCTGCAGTTTTTATGACTGGTAGATAAGGTAATTTTAGAAAGCTTCACGCCTAAGGAATACCTTTAGGCGTTTTTGTTATATAAACTAATTTATTTATTGTAATATAACTAGTTTTGAAGAGAATAAGTATGGAGGAATAAGCAATGAGAAAATATGAAGTAGAAAGTGTTAAATTATATGTAATTATTAACTAAAGAAGTTGGTGATAAGATGAGTGCATTTGAATTAAACATTAACAAAGAAGAAGTTCTTAGATACTTGGGGTATAAAGGTCAGGAAATAGATGAAAAAATGGATCATATGATTAATGCTAGTAGAGAAGAAGTTAAAAATATAATAACACCTAGAGTATTATATGAATATAAAAGTATATCCAATTCAGAAAAAGGAATTGAGGTATCTGGAACGAATTTAATATTGCCAGGAAATGATATTAAAAAACATTTAAGTGCTTCGAATGAATGTGTTCTTATGGCAGTAACACTAGGAAACGAAATAGAAAAGAAAACACGTTTGTATGAAAAAATTAATCTTACGAAGGCACTAATAATTGATGCATGTGCAACTACTGCTGTTGAAGAGGTTTGTGATATTGTAGAGGAAAAGATAAGAAAAGAAGCTGAAGAAAAAGGTATGAAGATAACTTTTAGGTATAGTCCAGGATATGGGGATCTTCCACTTGATATTCAGAATAATTTTTTACGTGTTTTAGATGCGCAGAAGAAAATTGGATTAATGGTATCAGAAAATAATCTTTTATTTCCAAGGAAATCTGTTACGGCAATAATAGGAATAGTAAGTTTAGATGCTAAAATAAATAAAAAAAGTTGTGAAAACTGCAGTAATTACAAGAATTGCAGTTTCAGAAGAGAAGGAGAAACTTGTGGGGCTTAAAGAATTAATAAAAGAAAAGATATTGATATTTGATGGAGCAATGGGGACAATGCTTCAGAAAAAAGGATTAAAAATTGGTGAAAATCCAGAAATATTAAATATAAAATCACCAGATATAATTGAAGAAATACATAGAGAGTATATAGAAAGTGGAGCTAATGTAATAACAACCAATACTTTTGGTGCTAATGAAAGAAAGCTTAAACTTTGCAATCTAGAAGTTGAAGAAGCTGTAGATGCAGCTATTAATATAGCTAAAAAGGCAAGAGGTGAAAAAGAAGTATACATAGCCCTTGATATAGGACCAATAGGTGAACTTCTTGAGCCAATGGGAACATTAAGTTTTGATGAAGCTTATGATATATTTAAACGTCAGATAATTCAAGGTACAAAATCAGGAGCAGATGTTATTCTTTTTGAAACAATGACAGATTTGTATGAACTTAAGGCAGCTGTACTTGCAGCAAAAGAAAACAGCAGTCTTCCAATACTATGTACAATGACATTTGAGGAAAATGGAAGAACATTTACAGGATGCCTTCCAGAGGCTATGGTATTAGTTCTTGAAGGACTTGGTGTTGATGCATTGGGTGTGAACTGTTCATTAGGACCTAAGCAGCTTAAACCAGTTGTAGAGGAAATATGCAGATTATCGAATATACCTGTAATGGTTCAGCCAAATGCAGGTCTTCCAACTTTATCAGTTAATAATGAAACAAAGTACGATGTTACTAAGGAAGAATTTGCAGAAACTTTATGCAGTTTTATAGATAGTGGTGTAAGTATAATAGGAGGATGTTGTGGTACGACACCTGATTATATAAGAGAACTTGTAAAACGAACTGATGGTAAAAGTATTCTAAAAAGAGAAAAGAATTATTATCCAGCAGTATGTACACCATCAAAAGTTGTTAAAATTGATGGTATAAGAATTGTTGGAGAAAGAATTAATCCTACAGGAAAAAAATTATTTAAACAGGCACTTATTAATGATGATTTAGATTATATATTAAATACGGCAGTAGCACAGACAGAAGCAGGAGCTCATATACTTGATGTTAATGTGGGTCTGCCAGAAATAAATGAACCAGAGATGATGCAGAAGGTGGTTAAGGAAATTCAGGGGATACTGGATATTCCACTTCAGATAGATTCTTCTGATAAAAATGCAATAGAAAAAGGCTTAAGATATTATAATGGTAAGCCTATATTAAATTCAGTAAATGGTGAAGATAAAGTATTGGAAAATATACTTCCAATGGTTAAAAAGTATGGAGCTAATGTTGTTGGTTTAACATTAAGTGAAAGTGGAATACCTAAAAAGGCAGAGGAAAGATTTGAGATAGCAAAAAAAATAGTTGATAAAGCGGTTCAATATGGAATAAATAAAGAAAATGTTTTTATAGACTGTCTTGTACTTACAGTTTCAGCTCAACAGGAAGAAGTTCAAGAAACTTTAAAAGCAGTAAGAATGGTAAAAGAAAAATTAGGAGTTAAGACTCTACTAGGTGTTTCTAATATATCATTTGGGCTTCCAAATAGAAAACTTATAAATGAAACTTTTTTAGCACTAGCACTTGCAAATGGCCTTGATCTTCCTATAATGAACCCTAATGAAAGTGGGATGGTAAGGGTTATAGATTCCTACAATGTTCTTTATAATTACGATAAGGGATCTGAACATTATATAAAGAATTATGCTAATGTTACAATAGAAAGCAATGTAGAGATAAAAAATGCAGATAAAACAAATATAATAAAATCACAATCAGAAAATGGTGAAAGTAACTTAAAAAGTATTGTAATAAAAGGATTAAAAGAAGAGGCTAAGTCTGCAACAACTAATTTGCTGAAAAAATATGAACCTCTAACTATAGTTAATGAATATTTAATACCAGCTCTAGATGAAGTTGGTGATAAATATGAAAAGGGAGTGTTATTCCTTCCTCAGCTAATACAAGCAGCAGAAACTGTGAAAAATTCCTTTGCAGTATTAAAAGCTGAAATTTCTAAAAATAATCAAGAGACAATATCAAAAGGAAAAATAATTGTTGCAACAGTCAAAGGTGATATTCATGATATAGGTAAGAATATAGTTAAAGTTATACTTGAAAATTATGGATATGAAATGATTGATTTAGGAAAGGATGTTCCAATTGAAACTGTTGTAAGTGAAGCAAAAAAACACAATGTGAAATTAATAGGATTAAGTGCTCTTATGACAACTACCCTTAGAAGCATGGAAGAGACAATTAAAGCGTTGAAAGAAGATGGATATGAGGGAAAGGTGTTTGTAGGTGGAGCTGTACTTACACCAGAATATGCGGATGCAATAGGTGCTGATTTCTATGCAAAAGATGCTAGAGAATCAGTGGAAATTGCTAAAAAAGTACTATCATAATAAAAATATAATAGAAAGCTGTTTTAAGACAAATAAGTTTTAAAGCAGCTTTTTATTATTGTATTTTTAGTTATTAATTACCTTATTAACTTAATGATATAACATCTAAATCATCAGGAACAAATATAGTTCCTTTAAATTCTTCTTTACCTTCTTTTTTGTATAATTCTTTTCTTTGAACTAAATTTTTATCCTCAGTGTGATATAAGATAATGTTTTTTACATTTAATTTATGAGCATTTATGCATGCATCCTTTGCAGTTGCATGATGCTTTTCATATGGTTTAAAAATATCTTTTTGAGAATAAAGGCAAAATGCTTCATGCATAAGAAAATCTGTATTATAGCAATATTGTAGTAATTCATCTCTATAAGGTTCATCACCTAAAAATGTGAGCTTTTTTCCGCTTTCAAGAATAGTTGTAAATCCATGTTGAAGTTCTTTTGTACTGTTTATATCAAAGAAAGTTGTAGGTCTTCCTAAAATGTTAACAGAAGTATTATTGCATATTTCATGGAAAAGTATTTTATCATCAAATAGTTTTAGAAATTTCTTTTGAAGAACAAAAGAACAGATACTTTTTAATGCTTCAATAGATTTTTTATGGCAGTATATATTAAACACTCCATTATACTTTGTATTGAGCATTGAGTTAGCTACAGATCTTATGACCCATACAGCTCCAAGTATATGATCATTATGGTTATGAGATATAAACATATTATGTATATTACTTATTGAAATATCTGCTTTTTCTAAATTAGAAAGTATTGTGTTTCCTCCACCAGCATCTACTAAAAAATGTTCATTATCATTAGAAATGGTAAAGCATGTATTATAACATTTTGTAACCATAGCAGAGCCTGTACCAAGCATAGTTATATTTTCCACTTTAAACGCCTCCTTTTGTGAAAATCATGATAAATATATTATAAAGTTAATAAGATTATAAGACAACTGTACTGTTAAAAAGATGCGTACTTATGAATTTAGTTATAGAAATATGGATTAATATTATAAAAAAAATAAATGTAAATGTTTTAAATTTTGTATAATTTAAAATTATGCAAATAACTTTACTTGAGAAATATATTTATATATACTAATGTATATACACTAGTATATATAAATATAGCTTTATAAATTAATGCATTTCCAAGTATATTAATTTAAGCTATGTGAGTCTTCGTACATAGTGAATATTAAAAATAATATTTATATAAAAATCGAGGGGGATTTATATAATGAATAATAAAGTTAAACAAATGGTATATGCAGGACTTCTTACTGCACTAGCAATTATTATTCCTATTCAGTTTTCATTTTTAAAGATATTTGTACCACCAGCATTTACAGCTACTTTGGCGGCTCATGTTCCTATGATGCTATCAATGTTAATTTCACCTTTTGTAGCCGTTATTGTAGGTATTGGGTCAACACTTGGATTTGCCATCACAGGACTTCCAATTGTTGTAGTAGCTAGAGCTGCAACTCATATAATAGTTGGATATATTGGTGCTAAAATAATTATAAAAAATAGAAGTTATGCACAAGCTGTTCTTATTACAGCTCCAATTCATGGTTTCTTAGAAATGATTGTAGCAATACCTTTTATAGGATTAGCACTTAACTGGGCTCTTATTGTTACTTTAGTTGGAAGTATTATGCATCATATGGTTGATGGTATAATAGCTTACGCAATAGTAAAGGCTGTTGCTAAATCAAGAAATAAAGATATATATGGGGCTTTTGGAGAGTTTACTACACAACAAACATGTTAATAATAAATCAATAGAAATCTAGAATTAGTTTAAGTATACATCTTAAATTGATTCTGGATTTTATTTGTTTTGGAAATATTAAAAATAATTAGATTATACAATAATAACTTTTAATAAAAAACTTAATATAAATAGAGAAAAATTTACTGATTTATTGTTAAAAAGAAATATTAAATAAAAAAACATATAGACAAATATATGAAATATCATATAATAAACTTAGAATAGTTAAAATAAAAATGTAGAATTCTAATATATTGTGTTTAGAGTTTAAGATAATAGTCTATGATACAAATATATTTTATTCTAATAAATTATGAGGTGAGCATAGTGGAAGAAAAAGAAATAATGTCATTTAGAGATGAAGATGGAAATAAAGTAGATTTTGAAGCAATAGCAAAGATTTATTTAGAGGAACAAGGATATCTTTTATTATCTCCAGTAGAAGAAGATAATGATGATATGTTTGCTTTTAGAATTGATATAAATGAAGAAGGAAAAGAAGAACTTAATCTTGTTGAAGATGATAATGAGTTTGAAGCAATTAAAAAAGAATATAAAAATTTATTATACTAAAAGATGAGGTGACTAAAATTGGATATTTCTGAAATAAAAAGCTTTTTAGAAGATAATGATTTATCTGATGTTGAAGAAATAAAGCAAGAAGATGACTATATTTTGTTGAAATTTTACTATGACTTTGATAAAGATGAGTTAATGGCAGCAAAAAGTTATTCTAATGAAGAAAGTGATTTTGAAGCAGAAAGTGATGAATGGTATAATGACTATTATATACCATTTTTAAAGGATATAGCTGATGATAATGTTGAATCTATAGTAGAAGATGCAGCAGAGGAATTTGAAATTGAAGGGAAATATAAATCTCTTGTAATGGAAAGTGGAGAACTAGGATATCTTAGGTTTGTAGCAGTATTTTCAGCAGAAATGGACGAAAGTGAAATGGAAGACATTTTAAACGATTACGTGCAGTAAAAAATGGAAGCATAGAATATTGAAAATACTATTGAAAATATAAAAAGTTATGCTATAATAAAATCATAGATTTCCTGAGATGTGCGCTAAACTTACGATATTCAACCTACATTACATTATCGGGATTTGCAATATACTTAAAGATGTCGGGCTTCATTTAACTTTTATAGGTATCAGAAGAAGACAGACGTGAGTTGCGCTTAACCCACCTGCGAGGCGCAGGTTTTGAATATTTAAGTGAACGGCATGTTGGGAACTATACTTTTGAAATCAACACCTCAGAAATGAGGTGTTTTTTTGCATAAAATTTTATGGTATTATTAACATAAAAAAATCAATAGTTACTTATTGATTAAAGTTTTTCAATAAGTAACTATTGATTTGAACATTTACATCTAAGACATATCTTCTAGATAATATCTAATGTAAATACAAATTTGGTAATAACAACGATAGAAAATAGATATTATCAAGCAACAAACTTATTTCCCTTGTTAGACATATTATTATGTATATATATTGAAAATAGCCTTTTTTGATATAGCACAATGTACTTGTCCAAATCTTGTGATAAAAAAACCATTATTTTTGCAGTAGGATGCAGAAATATAAGTAACATGCTAAGAATATGTTTTCTTATTAAAATACTCATTTTAAGTTTAGTTAATACTAAAAAATTCATATATTCACCTCTTTTTACTATAAATGGATAAATTGTATAAATATATTATAAACATTTAGGGGGAATTTGTAAAAGGTTTTTGTAGTACAATTAATGACAATATTTAGCAAAAATCAATCAAAAAGCTTTAAAAAGTATAAAAAAGAATAAATTAATAAACACAATAATACATAAATGGATAAAAATGTTAATAAAATCGTTTGACACGAATTTCCTTAAAAGATTATTTGGTGTCGAATTATTTAATATTGATTATATACTTCAAAATAGGTAAAATTAGTGATATAAGAGAGAAAGGATGATTATTATGGATATTCAAAAGATGAAAATAGAGGAAGTTGTAGAAAAGATAAATTCATTATATAAAACTAGTCAAGAAAGAGAATTAAATAATGAAGAAAAAGAATTACAAGCAGCTCTTAGAAAAAGATATATAGATAATGTAAAAAGAAATTTTAGAGCTCAGTTAGATAGTATAGAAATTAAAAAATAGTAAAAAAGGATGATAGGATTGGGAGTTAATGTAAGAAAACTAATTGATGATTTTAATTTAGAAATCTTAGTACATGGAAACGAAGAGGTTGAAATATCAGTAAACGATATAAATAGACCTGGTCTTCAATTGGCCGGATTTTATAATTATTTTGCACCAGAAAGAATTCAGGTTATTGGAAAAGCTGAATGGAGCTTTTTAGATGACATGCAGATTGAATTAAGAAAAAAAAGGGTTAAGAAGTATTTTACTTTTGATATTAATTGTTTGATCATTACAAGAGATCTAGAGCCACATAAAGAGTTTTTAAAAGAAGCAGAGAAACATAATGTTTGGGTACTTAGAACTAGTCTTGTAACTACACAGTTTATTAGTAAAACTACAATATATCTTGCAGATAAGCTTGCACCTGAAACTAGACTTCATGGAGTATTAGTTGACGTATCAGGAATAGGAATACTAATCACAGGAGAAAGTGGAATAGGTAAAAGCGAAACAGCATTAGAACTTATTAAAAGAGGTCATAGACTTGTTACAGATGATGCTGTAGATATAAGAGAAATTGATGGTCAGTTAATAGGAACATCTCCTAAGATAACAATTGGTATGTTAGAAGTAAGAGGTATAGGAATAATAGATGTTACCACTTTATATGGATTAAGTTCTGTAGTTCAACAAAAAGAAATAAGACTTGTAATGCATTTTGAACATTGGAAAGATGATAATGATTATGATAGACTTGGTATAGATGATGAATACATGAATATATTAGGTATTAATGTAAAAAAATTAACTGTGCCAGTAAGACCAGGAAGAAATATTGCAGTTATAATAGAAGCAGCAGCAGTAAATTATAGATATAACTTAATGTCAGATATTACGCCTGTAGACATCATAGAAAGCAGAATGAATAATATAAGTGACAAGTAACAAACTATTGAAAAAGGAGTTTTTTATATGAGTAATAATAAAGATTTTAACAAAAATGCATGGACTAAATATACAGAAAAGCAAGTAGAAGAAATTTTTGATTTTTGTAATGGGTATAAGGACTTTATGTCTAAATGCAAAACTGAAAGAGAATGTGCAACTGAAATAATCAGCCTTGCAAAACAACAAGGATATGAGGATTTAGAAGATATAATAAAAAATAATAAAAAGTTAAGTGCTGGAGATAAGGTTTATGTAAATAATAAAGGAAAGGCAGTAGCTTTATTTATTGTTGGAAGTGAACCAATGGAAAGTGGATTAAAGATTTTAGGAGCACATATTGATTCTCCAAGACTTGATTTAAAGCAAAATCCATTATATGAAGATAGTGAATTATCATTACTAGATACTCACTATTATGGTGGAATAAAAAAATACCAATGGGTTACACTTCCTTTAGCTCTTCATGGAGTAGTAGTAAAGAAAGATGGAACTATAGTTGATATATGTGTAGGTGAGGATGAAAATGATCCAGTTGTAGGTGTTTCAGACTTACTTGTTCATTTATCAGGAGAACAATTAGGTAAAAAAGCTGACAAGGTTGTTGAAGGTGAAGATTTAAATGTATTAGTAGGAAGCATGCCTCTAAAAGAAACTGAAAAAGAAGCAGTTAAAGCTAACATATTAAAAATATTAAAAGAAAAATATGATATTGAAGAAGATGACTTCTTATCAGCTGAAATTGAAGTTGTTCCAGCAGGTAAAGCAAGAGATTATGGATTAGATAGAAGTATGATTATGGCTTATGGTCATGATGATAGAGTATGTTCATATACTTCATTAATGGCTATGTTTGATATAACTGAAAGTGATAAAACATGCTGTTGTCTATTAGTAGATAAAGAAGAAATAGGAAGCGTTGGTGCAACAGGTATGCATTCGAGATTTTTTGAAAATGCAGTTGCAGAAATAATAGATAAATATGAAGGATATTCTGACTTAAAATTAAGAAGATGTCTTTCAAATTCAAAAATGCTTTCTTCAGATGTAAGTGCGGCATTTGATCCAAACTATCCAAGTGTAATGGAAAAGAAAAATTCAGCATTCTTTGGAAGAGGAATGGTATTTAATAAATATACTGGAGCAAGAGGAAAATCTGGATGTAATGATGCTAATGCTGAATATATGGCTGAGCTTAGAAGTATTATGGAAAAGCATGATGTATCTTTCCAAACAGCAGAATTAGGAAAAGTAGATGCTGGTGGAGGCGGAACAATAGCATATATTTTAGCACAATATAATATGGAAGTTATTGATTGTGGAGTAGCTCTTCACAATATGCATGCACCATGGGAAGTAGCTAGTAAAGTTGATATTTACGAAACTATGAAGGGTTATAGAGCATTCTTAATAGAAGCATAACAAAAATACTAAGATTACCTATGTTATACATTGTGTAATCTTAGTATTTTTTTAATAATTACTTTTAATAAAGTTAACTTTGTAATATATTTCTATAACTTAGTCGCCTTGGCGATTTTTTTGTTTAATAATATTATTATATAGTCATAGGAATGTCTAAAGCATCTAATAAAGGTTTTAAATATTTTTCTGAAAGTTCCATAGATCCAATATCACCATGTCTTGTATCGTTAACAATATCACCATGAAAATCTGAACCGCATGATGATAGCATATTATTAGTATCTACAATGTTAAGGTAATAAGTTGTTTCATCAGTTGTATTTTGACAATAAACAGCTTCAATTCCATCAAAGTTCATATTTAAAAAATCTTTTATAGAAGATTGATTAATTAATTTTGGATGGGCTAGAAAAACTAGTGCATTATATTTTTTTAATAAATGAACTCCATCTTCAGTAGATAATTTTAAAGTGGGTACATAAGCTTTACAGCCTTTACCTATAAAATTATCAAAGATATAATCTTGAGAGTAATCATAGCCTGCATTGATTATTGCTCTGGCAATATGAGGCCTTGCAACGGTATCTTTAGAATGTTTTACAATATCATCGAAATTTATAGAAATATTAAATTCATCTTTAAGTTTTTCGATGATTTTTTTTGCTCTTATTATTCTGTGATTTTTTATCTTATTAAGTTCATGAATAAGTTCTGAATTTTTAAAGGAATTCCCTTTGAAAAAGCCTAGAACATGTACACTTTCATTATTATGCTGAGTAGATAATTCTATTCCTGGTATTACCTTGATTTTTTGGTTAAGACCTTCAGAGATTGCTTCATCAAGACCAGTTAATGTATCATGATCTGTTATGGCAAGGAATTTAACACCGTTCATCTTAGCACGTTTAACAATATCCCTTGGTGATAAAATTCCATCTGAAGCAGATGTATGAACATGGAAATCTACTTTAACCATGCAATAAAACCCCCTAATATATTTTTTGTATATATCTAGCCAATAGATCTATGTATTTTTTATAAAATATATATTATGTTTTTCAGTTTATAAGGTAATAATTTATGAATGAAAGCCTTATTGAATTTTAAGGCCATATGTAAATTTATAATTGAAATATATATATGATATAAAGTTTTGATTTAATACTATTTGCCAAATATGAATTTTAATAATATGATAACATAATATTAAAAATAAAAGTATAGAAATTTATAGAAATAGATGAATATATAATAAGAATTGCGTAAAAAAAAATACTGCATAGATAAGAATATATCTAATGCAGTATTTTTCTTAATTTTTTTGAATAGGTTTGTTTTGTATGTGGTTACAAAAATCAAGCAAATTATAGCGTAGAGGAATATTTTCCATTGAAATAATATCTTCTTGATAATTTCCATCCCATGGAGAAATGGCAACGATTGAAGAGTCATATACGCGAATTAAATATTTAAAATCATCAAATGAAATAGTGATTCTATATATCTCTTTTGCATCTGGCTTAGAATCATATTGAAGGTAATTATCAGAAGAAATAGAAGTAAGAAAGTTATCAATTATTACAAATTCATCTTTGTTTACAGGAATTTCTTTATATAAATTTGTATCAAATACTGATAAAGAAAACTTTTCGTTGTTTAATATTTTATTTTTAAGTTCATCTGTATAGTAATGATTGTTTGGTTTGGAAGTAAAATTTATGTATTTAGAATTTTGAGAAATACATCCATTTAGACTTAAAACCAGTAATAGCAATAATGGCAGTAAAAACTTCTTAAACATAAATCCTCCTATATATTAGTTTTAACCATATTAATTTATTCATGACATAATTTTTTTAGAACAATAATACATTATAGACAATAAGTAATTTGAAATACTTATAAAAGTAACTGTGATAATTATTTCTATAAATTAATATTAATAAACAGTAGTGATATTTTGGAGGATGACATGTATATTATAGGTACTGTTGGACCAACAGTTAAGGATAGGACTGTGCTCAAGGGGATAATAGATGGTGGAGCAAATGCTCTGAGGTTTAACTTTGCTCATGGTAGTAATGATGAATTCCTAGAATTTTTAAAGACTGCAAGAGAAATAAAACCTGACATAAGTATAATGATTGATACTTCTGGAACTAAATTAAGAATATCAAATAAATTTCAATATATATATAAAATCTATGATGGAGAGGAAATATTCTTTTGCGGAGAAGATAAATATGAAATAATAAAAACAGTAATTAATCAATATAGGATTAAAATAATACCTCTCAATATTAAGAATGATATGTTACATGAAAATGAATTTAGCAGTATTTCAATAAAGGATAACACTATGATTTTTGAAGTGATAGAAAAAAATGATGAACTTATAAGAGCAAAAGCAATAAAAGGTGGTGTTATTCGTAAGGGGAAAGGATGCAATATAAAGGGCTTTAATAGGAGTATGTTATCACTTAGTAAAGAAGATAAGAAAGCTATAATATGGGGGATTAGAAATAATGTAAATATTATATGTCAGTCTTTTGTTGAAAGTGCCCAAGATGTAAAAGAGGTAAAAAAATTTATAGAAGATCATAAAGGTGATGAAACGAATATAAAGATATGGGCAAAGGTAGAAACTTCAAATGGCGCAAACAATATAAAAAATATATTAAAGGAAGCTGATGGAATTGTAATAGGGAGAGGGGATTTGATTCCTGAAACTTCAATTGAAGAAACTCCTATATATGAAGAGAGAATAATAAGAGAAGTATCAAAGAATAAGGAAAAAGATTTAATTATTGGGACACATATTTTTAATAGTATGAAATCTGGTAAAATTCCACAGCTTTCTGAGGTTGAAAGTGTTTACAATTTTATTAAAAATGGAGTTACAGGTTTTTTACTGGCAGGAGAAACATCTATTGGTAAAACTCCAGTAAAGACAGTGAAATTTCTTAAAGACTTAGAACGTATATATAATGGAAATAGTTAATATAAGTAATAAAAGAAAAACATAATTCAAACAATAATGAATTATGTTTTTCTTTTTATAAATGTTTGTTAACCTTATTTAAAAAATAAGATATTATCAGAGTCAATGCATAATCATATAATAAAAAAGCAGCTTGTGCTATTAGTATCATAAGCCAAAGTGAAATCTCAGCTTTGAAACCTACAAAAAGATTAAATATTATATAAATAACAAACATAAGTACATTGAATGTAATGAGCTTCAATATTATTTCATAAACCATGTTGTGCATTTTTTCTATAAAAAATTTTAATATTCCATAAATTCCGAAAAAAAGTGTATATAGTATGGAGATATTAATTGGTACTAAAAAAAAGCTTAATATACTACATGATAAATAAACTAGTATAGTATTTTTTAAAGATGTTCTTATGATTGATATTGGAATTAAACATGATGCAATAGTTAAAATCGATAAAGTGCTTATGGGAAGTAATGAAGTGGAATATAGAACAGCAAGAGTCAGTGCAATTAATATTCCGCTTTGAGCAATGTTATTTGATTTCATATTGAACCTCCCTTAAATTTATTAGCAGCAGCCTATTAAGTCTCCGCCTGTACACTCACATAATGTATCTAAACACCATAAATTAATACAGCAATCGCAAGCATCATTGTTATTTGTTCTTGTGGTTCTGTAATATTGATTTGAAAAATTATTGCCTCTTTGTCTTAGAGAATTTAATGTTTGTCTGTATTCAAAGTTGTTAGGATCCATACTTACAGCTGTATTTATATGGTCTAGAGCAGAATCATACCAGTTTTTATTGTACATAACAACTCCGTATAAGAAATGCCATTCAGCATTTCTATTATTAATGCTATTTAGTCTTTGTTCTGCATTTGCAAAATTACGATTTTGTATCATTCTTCTTACGTCTTGAAAATCATTGAAAGTATTATTAGAGTAGTTATTACTAGAATTTGAATTCCAAGATGATGATGTATTATTGTTATAATTATTTGATTTACCAGAATCTTTTGTAAGCATTTCATATGCTTTATTTATTTCGATAAGTTTATCTTGAGCTAATTCTTTTAATGGATTGTCTCCGTATTGATCTGGGTGATATTTTTTTATAAGTTTTCTATAGGCACTTTTTATTTCATCCTGACTTGCACCAGGATTTACGCCTAATATTTCGTATGGGTTCATTTTATAAGTCACTCCTTTTTGTTTCATTAGTATCATCAGGATGATTAATAACTTTTATATATTTATCCATCAATCCAAGTTCAACAATATTATATAAGATATCTTTATTTCTATTTAGATTTAAAGTCATTAAATTATCTTTTATGCTGTATCCACAATTTAATATGGTAAATTCAATACGAGGTTTAATAGATTCTATAAATTCTTCATATATCATATTATCTTTATTATATAAAAAATTAATTGGATTGAATTTTTTATCTTCAAGATCTTTTTTTAAATCATCAAGAGCATCAATTAGATAAATCCATTTACCTATAGAATATCCTAATGTGTAAAGTGTATCCCGAAGTGTATCAGAATCATCAGTTAGTTCATAAGGATAATTTTTAAAAACAGTACCTACAAGTTTGCTAAATGGATCACATATTTCATCTAATGAAGAAAAAGACTTACTATTTTCTAATGTTGAAAGTTCATTTAAATACATTTTAATTTCATTATCAATTTTTAAAACTGACTTTGGAAATTTTTTTCTATATGGATTTAATACAGAAGCAAAAATTTTGCTTTTTAATAATTTGTCATCTTGAACATCATCAACAAGTTTATAGTAAAAGAGAGATATATTTATATATGCAGCGTATGATACAGCTTTGTTGTTGCTTATAACTACTTTCTTTTCTGTTGGATGAAGAATGCACCTGTGAGAAGCGACTTCTACTTCATCGGGATTTAAGGCATCTAAAAGCAAGCCTAAAAAAGTCATATCATAATTGAGAGACAATCTAGGTATGTTTCCAAACTGCTTTTTTATGTGGCAGCATAAACCACAATAATAACATTTAAACCTGCCAAAATCTTTTACTTTTAGTTCTCCCTTTAATGGAGTAACATATCCAAACAATAAAAACACTCCTCATATAAATTAAGATATCATAAATTATATCTTAATTATAAACTATTATTCAATATAGTTTATATATAAGAAGGTAAAATTTCAGATAATTTTAACATTTATTTATTAAAGGGTAAGGAGGAAATGAAATATTTGTGGAGAAATAAACAAAGATGTCAGTATTTATTACTATATGGAAGAGAATCAATAAGAAAGAAAAAATTTCTAAAAAATTTTTAAAAAAGGTATTTACAACGGATAATAATTATTATATAATAAAAACTGTCAAGAAGATAAAACAAAAGATAACAAATAGTTAATTATAAATGTGTGTAGGAGGAATAAAATTATGAAAAAGTTTGTTTGTACAGTATGTGGATATGTATATGAAGGTGAAGCAGCACCAGAAAAGTGCCCAGTATGTGGAGTAGGACCAGAAAAATTCATGGAACAAAGTGGAGAAATGACATGGGCATCTGAACATGTAATTGGTGTAGCACAAGGTGCTTCTGAAGATATAATGGCTGATTTAAGAGCTAACTTTGAAGGAGAATGTTGTGAAGTAGGAATGTACTTAGCAATGGCTAGAGTTGCTCATAGAGAAGGTTATCCAGAAGTAGGAATGTACTATGAAAAGGCAGCTTTCGAAGAAGCAGAACATGCAGCTAAATTTGCTGAATTATTAGGAGAAGTTGTTACAAGCTCAACTAAGAAGAACTTAGAATTAAGAGTAGAAGCAGAAAATGGAGCTACAGCTGGTAAGACTGACTTAGCTAAGAGAGCTAAAGTAGCTAACTTAGATGCTATACATGATACAGTTCATGAAATGGCTAGAGATGAAGCTAGACATGGTAAAGCATTCAAAGGATTATTAGATAGATATTTCGCATAATTAAAAAATAACTTTGTATTGAAACACCCTATTCAATAGATATGTATTTAAAGTTTAATAAAACCCATAAAAATCCCTTATAAATTTATAGAAGCGTATATGAATCCCCATTTCATATACGCTTCATTGTTTAAAAAACTATATGACAATAGGCATTCAAATGTTAAAAATTAATATTTGAATGCCTATTTTTTATTTATATTATAGAAAATATTGTATTATAAAGCAGCATTATTATTTACATAATATTTTTCATAAGCATTGTTAAATGTATCAAAAGTTTTTTGATCATAGCATATCATTGCAATTTCCTCAAAAGTTTCAGGATATTCATTTATAAAAGATGTAATCTCATCTAAAGCAACTCTAGTCGCATTTTCAAGGGGATATCCATATGCTCCTGTACTTATAGATGGAAAAGCTATAGTCTTAATAGGGTGTTCATCAATATAAGTTTTTACATCTGTAATTAAATTTTCTTTCTTTTTATTTCCAATAAAACTTGGCGCACTAAAGCGGTATAGGTTATCATTAATAACCTGCATACTTTGTTCAAGATATATATGAGCATAATTAGCAGCAACATTTAAGGCTGAATTATACGAACGTCTTAAATACTTTTCTTCAGAGCCATTATTTCTAAAAATAGGACCTACAGTGTGTATTATCCAATAAATCCCTAATTCCGTAAGGTTATATGACTGAGAAAGTTTTGAATTCCCAGTGAGACACCCATTTAAATCTCTACATTCGTCTAAAAGTCTGCTTCCGCATGCTTTATGAATGCTGCCATCAACACCACCACCTCCAAGAAGAGAAGTATTAGCCGCATTTACAATTGCATCAAACTTTAATTTTGTTATATCTCCTAATAGTATTTTTAATTTTGTCAAATCAATCACCTCATACTTTTATCCCATAAATTCTCTTACTTAATAGTTTACACTTATTTTTCTAAAATAAAAACAATTTATTTACATTTTATGTAAATAAATTAGTCTGACTTTTAAAGATATAAAGATTTGTTGGAGTAATAATATATTCTGATTCTTTACAAATAATAAATATGTATCTAGAATGATAGATGTAAAGGTATTATTCTAAATTTATTTTTATATACAATAATTTTAAGGTAGGAGAAATAATGTTTATAAAGAGAAGAATTACAATTTCCAATATATTAATGCTTATAATACCTGTAATACTTATTGCTATCTTAGCGGGTGTAATAAGAGAGCCGTTCTTTAGATTAGTCGAAGAGAAAATGAATTTTATTGAAGAAAATCATCCTGGTGCATATATAATTCAAGATTCTATAAAAATAGATATGAAGAAATTAGAAGATAAGAATTTTCTTGAGAACCTGCCAAAGGATTTAGAGAAAATTTTACAACCAAAAGGATATCATCTTATAATAAGATATGGTAAGGAAGTTATTTTTTCTAATTTAACAGAGAGTGATAATAAGTCTATTTCAGAAATTGGTGAAGATATTTTAATTAAATCAAACTCACTTGTTTTAGAAAAGAAAGAACTTTCTTTAGTGAAAAATAGTCTTATGTACAATAACAAGCCGCTAAATATTATTGCAGTAAATTCAGATTATAGACCATTGCGCATTGATATAAGGGAGCAAATGACAACTTTTATGATTGGATACATAGGTGTTGTTATTGTTTTGGCTGTTATAATAGTTACTGTGACTAATGGAATTTTATCATCAAAAATTTATAAAAATGTAATTGAACCATTAGAACTTTTAAGTTATGGAGCAGATCAAATCAAAAATGGTAATTTAGATTTTGATATGAATTATGAATATGACGATGAATTCAAACAAGTATGCGATGATTTTGATGAAATGAGAATAAGGCTAAGAGAAAGTGTACAAGCTAAATTAAGATATGAAGAAAATAGAAAAGAGCTTATGGCCGGAATTTCTCATGATTTAAGAACACCTTTAACAGGAATAAAGGGATATGTTGAAGGATTGATTGATGGAGTTGCAAATACTCCTGAAAAAGTGAATAAATATCTATACACTATACATAGGAAAGCATGTGATATGGATGAGTTAGTAGATAGATTGTTTTTATTCTCAAAATTAGATACTGGGAAGTATCCATTTGATTTTGATATAATATATATAAATGAATATTTGAAAAAAATGTATGAGGATATAAAAGAAGATTTATATAAGAGAGGACTTAAAATTTCTTATATAGATCAATGTTCAGAAAATGTTAAAGCTAAGATAGATTGCAGAGAGATACGAAGAGTAATATTTAATATACTTGATAATGCTGTTAAGTATAATGAAAATGAAGATAAAAAAAGTAAAATTTTAATACATGAGGAGAATGAATGGATTGTTATTGAAATTAGTGACAATGGAAATGGAGTTAATGATGAAATGCTATCAAAGCTTTTTGAAAGTTTTTATAGAGGAGATCCATCTAGAACTAATCCAAGTCAGGGAAGTGGACTTGGACTAGCTATCTCTAAAAGTATAATTGAAGCTCATAGAGGTCAAATTGAAGCCTTAAATAATAATGGATTAGTGATAATAATAAAACTTCCTATATTTTTAGATTATATGGAGTAGTATATGAGTACTTAAGGGAGGATATTTTGTGAAGAAAATATTGATTGTAGAAGATGATAAAAGTATAGCTGAGTTAGAACAAGATTACCTTGAAATAAATGGATTTAAAGCAGAAATAGCTCTTACGGGAGTCAGTGGATTAGAAAAGGCTATTAATAAAGAATATGATCTGATTTTGCTTGATGTAATGCTTCCAGGGAAAGATGGATTTGAAATATGTCAGGAAATAAGAAAAGTAAAAGAAATTCCAATACTTTTAGTAACAGCTAAAAAAGATGATATTTATATAATAAGAGGTCTTGGAATTGGTGCAGATGATTATATTGTAAAACCTTTTAGCCCAAGCGAACTTGTGGCAAGAGTTACAGCGCATATGAATAGATATGAGAGACTTACTTCCATGGATAAAGAACATGGAAAATCACAAAATATAATATCAATAGGTAGATTAAGTATAAATTGTGATTCGAGAAGGGTTTATATTGGTGATACTGAGATAAAGCTTGCTAACAAAGAGTTTGAATTATTAGTATTTTTAGCATCGAACCCTAACATAGTATTTTCTAAGGATACACTGCTGGATAGAATATGGGGAGAAGAGTCTTTTGGAGATACTTCAACTGTCACGGTACATATTAATAGAATAAGGGAAAAGATTGAAATTGATACAAGTAATCCACAATACATTGAGACGGTATGGGGTGCTGGTTATAGATTTAGTCTTTAAATAATGAAAATTACCATAGGCATTTATGTCTATGGTAATTTTTATTTAAATTTAACAGTGTTTATAAATTGTTTATATTTTAGTTATAGTGAAGTTAGATGTTACCTGTAAAATAAAAAAAGTATTTAAAGATAAATTTAGAGAACTACAATAGGAGGGTATAGTATTGAAGAGAAAATTAATAGCATTTTTGCTTGTACTTTTTACTGCATTGAGCATCTCAGGTACGAAAGCTTACTGTTCTGATACACAGACAATTTCTTTCAGCAATATTAAATCTATTATGATTGAAAATAGTATAGATATGAAAATTGCAGATAATAATTTAAAAAATACAAAGCAGGAATTGCAAAAAATAAATGATAGTATAGAAGATTTAGGGGATGGTAGCTATAAAGGATCTACCATTAGTAAAAATATAAGTACATTGGAAGATGAAGTTGAAGAATTAGAAAGTACAGTTAAATCTTTAAAAAGTCAACTTGATTCTTTGACTGATAGTGATCCTTCATATTTAGAGGTTAAAAGTGAATATGAAGATAAGAATGCGAGTTTAACTAAGAAGCAGTCAACTTTGGAACAACTTAAGGGTTATAAAAAAAGTAGAACTACAGCACAACGTAATTTAAAGAAAGCAGAACTTACTTATAATCAGACAGTTGAAGATGCAGTATATAAAGCACAACAGTCATATGTAAGTTGTCTTTCTACTACCTCTCAATTAGAAAATAAAAAAAATACATTGGAATATAACACAAAAAAATCTGAAATAAGTAAATTACAATATGAAAGTGGTTTTTTATCAAAGAAAGATTATGAAAATACTATAACTGATAATACTGATAGCGAAAATGAAATAAAAGAACTTGAAAGTAAAAACGAAATAGCATTGAATAATTTAAAACTTACTCTTGGAATTTCTCAAGGAGTTGATGTTAATCTTGATAATAATGTAGAATCTGATTTTAATTCAGTAATGTCAATTAATTATAGTGAAGATTTAAAAGAAATGTTAAAAAACAGTATAGATATATCGGTTTCAAATCTAGAAGTTGATTGGGCAAAGGATGATGATGACGAAGACGATGATGATGACAATGATTATGAAAACTATACTTTAGAAAATAAAGAATTATCATTAGACAAGCAGTCTATTACTTCAGAAATTAATTTTAAGGAAAAATATAATAATCTTATGACAGCATATAATTCAATAAAAAGCAGTTATGATAAATTACAACAGAGTCAGGAAGATTATGGAGTATCAAGTAAAAAGTATTCTTTAGGTTTTATTACAAAAAATGAATTGGAAAAAGCAAAGCTTGACTTAGATAGCAAAATGTCAGATTTTAATTCAGAAAGAAATGATTTTTACCTAAAGTATCTAGATTATACTCAAATGAAGGAGGGCTATTAAGGTGGACTTAAAGATTAAAAATGATAAGGATACAAAGCAGAATGTTAAAGTAAAGTCTGGTATTGTAAAATCTGGAATTTTAAAAAAAATATTTAACAAAAAAGTTATTGCAGTAATATGTGCCATAGCAGTTGCAGGTGGTGGATTTACAGTATATAAAGTAAAGACTGGAGCTAAAAAGAATACACAATCAAGTAGAGTAAGATATACATCTTTAAGTAAAACTAATTTATATAAGATGGTAAGTTCATCAGGAGCTATTAAGAGTGGAACATCAACAAGCATTTATTCTAATCTTAATGATTATAATGTTCAACAGATAAATGTAGAAGTAGGGGATGAAGTAAAAAAGGGTGATGTTCTTGCAATTATAGATACATCAACTTTAGAAGATGACATTGAAAAGCAGGAATTAAGTGTAAGTGCAAATGAAAAAAAAGCTCAGATTGCACTTGAACAAGCAAAAGATACATATGAAAATTCTGTGTATCTATATGAAAATAATTTAAATACAACTCTTGTTAATGCACAGGCAGCAGTTGATCAGAATAAGCTATCTCTTGATAATAAAAAGAGTATATATGAGTATAAGCAGATGATGCTTGATAATGGAGAAGAGTCAAGCCAGAATGTAAATTTAGCCAAAATAGATTATGAAAATGCTCAGTCTGATTATGATAAATCTCAGATAGCTTTAAGTGCAGCAAAAGTAAGTGTTGAACAAGAAATAGAAAAGAATAAAAAGAGCTATGAAAGTGCTCAAGCAGCAGTCGATGATACAAGCTCTAGGCTTGCACTTGAAAAACAGAAAGAAAAATTAAAGGATAAAGAAGTTGTAGCTACTGTTGATGGAATTGTGACAGCAGTAAATGCATCAGTTGGTTCTAAATGTGAAGACTCATTGTTTGTAATTCAAGATTTAAATGATCTTATAGTAAAAGTCAGTGTTGATGAAACAGAAATTGCAAATGTAGCAGTTGGACAAAAAGTACAGGTTACTACAGATTCATCTACTGAAATTCTTGACGGTGAAGTTGTAACTGTTGATCCTATTTCAAGTGCTGCAGCATCAGAAACTTCAACAAGCAGTAGTAGCAGTAGCAGTAGTAAAAGTAGTGGAACTTCATCAACAAGTAGTAATTCAACAAGTAGTGATGTTACTTTTACAGTTAAAGTACAGATAACGAGTGAAGATATTGATAAAGCTGTTAAAGTTGGGATGAATGCAGTTGTAAATATTATTATAGGTGAATCTGATGATGTGTTTGCAGTACCGTATGAATCTATAATAGACAACCATGGACAAAAATCTATATATGAAGCAGAAGAGCAGAATGGTCAATATGTAGTTAAAGAAATTTCAGTTACTACAGGATTAGAGTCAGATATGAATACAGAAATAGAAGGAGAAGATTTAAAAGAAGGAATGATTGTATTAAATGATCCTTCAAATTATCACGTTGGTAGCGTTGTTGACATAAACAATGGGAGGTAATTAAATGAGTGAAAATATAATTGAAATGAAAGATATAAGAAAAAGTTTCTATATAGGCACTCCAAATCAGCTTAATATTTTAAAAGGTATAGATATTACTGTTAAAAAAGGAGAGTTTGTATCTATAGTTGGTCAGTCAGGTTCAGGTAAAAGTACATTGATGAATATAATTGGAGCACTTGACAGAGCAACGTCTGGCTCATATGTATTAAGTGGAACCAATATTGAAGATATTAGTGATGATGGATTATCAGAAGTAAGAAATAAGAAAATTGGATTTGTATTTCAGACATATAATTTAATACCTAGAAATACAGTTCTAAAAAATGTTGAACTTCCAATGCTTTATGCAGGTGTGCCAACAAAAGAGAGAACAGAAAGAGCAATGTATTTTTTAGAAATAGTGGGCATGCAGGATAGAATTAAGCATCAGCCAAATGAACTATCAGGTGGTCAAAAGCAGAGGGTAGCAATTGCAAGAGCACTTGCTACAAATCCAAGCATTTTACTAGCTGATGAACCTACAGGAGCACTTGATTCAGGAACTGGAAGATTAGTAATGGATTTATTTCATAAGGTTCATGAAGAGCAAGGAAAAACTATTGTTTTTATAACACATAATCATGAACTTGCAGAAGAAACAGAAAGAATAGTAACTTTAAGAGATGGAAATATAGTTTCTGATGAATATAATGACAAGTTCTACAGAAGATATAGTGATGGTGAAAAGCTATGTTTATAAAAGAAAATATAATGCTGGCTATAGCAGGACTTAAATCCAATAAAATGCGAGCAGTTCTAACTATGCTTGGAATAATAATAGGTATTGGATCTGTAATAGGTATTGTTTCAGTTGGTAATGCTATGACAGCTAATGTAACAAGTTCAATGGCTAATATGGGATCAACTAATGTTACAATTAATGTAACAGAAAGAGATAGTACATCTACAAATAATAATAAAACTAAGACAAATGAGAAGAAAAATGGAAGTTCCACTAATGAAATGCCAGGAGGTGGATCGCCTCAAGGTAGTGCTGGAGGCGGAATTCCAGGAGGTGGCTCTGGTGGAGGGATGCCAGGAGGCGGAATGTCTGGTGGTGGAGGAATGCCAGGAGGCGGAGGCGGAATGCCTGGCGGAGGCATGGGAGGTCATAGTGGCCGCTTTGGCAGTTCAAGTACTTCTACACCAAAGGACTCAGATCTTTTAACAATGGGTCAGATAAAAGAATTAGAGGAAAACTTTGGTGATGAGATAGATGCTTTTAGTGTTACAGCAACAAAAGATACTGGAAAAGCTAAAAGTGGAACAGCATATGCTAATGTAAACATTACTGGTACAAATCCAGGATATGAAAAAGTAAAGAACATAGAAATGGCAGATGGAAGGTATATTACAGATACAGATGTTGACGGCTCAAAAATGGTTGCAGTAGTTTCAGATAAATTGGTAAGTAAAATCTTTGGTGAGGGTGCAGATCCAATTGGACAGGAAGTGAAAATATATACTTCAAGTGCAATTCATTGTTATACAATAGTTGGTGTATACACTTATAAATCGTCTGGAGGAAGTACGGAATCAGAGGAAAAGCTTACAACAGATTTATATATTCCTGTAACAGCAGCAAAAAGCTCATCATCAAATAAAAATTATCAGACAGTTACCATAAGAGCTAAAGATAATGTTGATATTACAACATTTACTACAGAACTTCAAACGTATCTAGATAAGCTATATATTAAAAATACTAAGTATAAAGCAACTGCAAGTAATATGGAAAGTATGCTTGAATCAATGACTTCTATGACATCAACAATGGCTCTTGCAATATCAGCAATAGCAGCTATTTCTCTTCTTGTTGGTGGTATTGGAGTAATGAATATAATGCTTGTATCTGTTACTGAAAGAACAAGGGAAATAGGTACAAGAAAAGCATTAGGAGCAAAAAGTTCTCATATAAAGATGCAGTTTATAGTTGAATCAATGATAATATGTGCAATTGGAGGCATTATTGGAATAGTTCTTGGAATAATTATAGGAGTCATAGGTGCTCATGTTATGGGGAATTCACCAGTTATATCACCTATGGTTATAGTGGGAAGTTTTACATTTTCTATGGTTATTGGAATATTCTTTGGATATTATCCAGCTAAAAAGGCAGCAGGTTTAGATCCTATAGAAGCATTAAGGTATGAATAAAATTTAATTAGGGTATTATCGTAAGGTCCTTGAACATAAAAACAAGGGCCTTATTTTTATAAAAAATTAAAAATAAATTGCTTAATTGATACTAAAAAACAGACTATACAATTTAAATATAAAGATTTCTATATTCAATTGGTGTAATTCCTTCAACCTCTTTGAATACTTTTGAAAAATTACATTGATCACAAAAACTTAAATTGGTGGAGATTTCTAAGATGCTTTTATTTGTACTTTTTAATAGAGTTTTCGCTCTATTTATTTTTATAATTTTAAAGTATTTCATTATTGATATGCCCATATTATTTTTAAAACACTTACACATATAGCCAACTGACATGTTTAATTCTTTAGATATTTCTTCTAAAGTGAAGTTTTCTTCTAAATGAATATACAAAAAAGCTAATATTTTATTGGTTATAAAATTATTTGTCACTTCTACTGAATTTACAAGTATATCTAAATAAGTATCTGCCATATCCAACTCTACTTTTTGCATATCTGATAGGGTAGTCAGAGTCTGTATTGTTTTATAATATTTATTATATAGGGTGTGAAGAAACTGTTTTGTTGAACCATTTTTTATGATTTCTCTTATGTAGATAACATTCCAAATAAGTAAGTCAGTTCTTTTGGTAGAAAGAGGTAGAAATGCTTCTTGTAATTCATCTTTATGTTTTTTTAAAATAATAGAAATTATTGCATCTTTATTTTTTTGTTGAAATAAAAATGAAAATTCATTATTAAAAAAATAGTCATCAGAATCATATGAATCATACATAGATATATTTCCTTTCTTTATTATCACTTTTATTAACATACAAAATCAATAATTATCACTTTTTTAATTAATCATGTATAAAAATTCCAACTATATATGTAAACATTATACAACATATATGAAAAAATGGTTAATTTTAAATAAAAAATGTTAATAATAAACAAATTTGATAAGTATGGGTTGATATAATAATTTTGTAAGGGTTGCAACCGTTTACCGATAAATTATAGAATTTATTAAATTTTTAAGTGGAAGGTGAGATACGTGAGTAAGAAGTTTAAAGCTATGTCATTAATTATTGCAGGACTTATGGGAGTAACACTTTTAAGTGGATGTGGAAGCATTGGTGGGAATAGTTCAAATGGAAATAGTGATGATGAAATAATTGTATGGTCATATTTAATGGATAATGAAGTTGAGGAAGTTAATAAAATAGCACAAGAATGGGGAAAAGAAAATAATAGAAAAGTTACAGTAGTTAAAGATAACTCTGATTTTCAAAATTTTCTCCAGGCAGCAAATTCATCAAAAGGACCTGATGTTGTATTTGGAATAGCACATAATAATTTAGGTACATTCCATGAAGCAGGGCTTCTTGAAGAAATTCCTGATGGTTTTGTAAATAAAGATGGATATGTAAATTCAACTGTATGGGATGCTGTTTCTTATGATAATAAACCTTTTGCAGTTCCAATATCTATGGAAACATATGCATTATTTTATAATAAAGATAAGGTAAAACAAATGCCAGAAAATATTGAAAAATTAGTGGAAGAGGCAAAAGCATATGGTCCTTCAGGATTTCAATTTTCTATGAATGAATTTTATTATACAGCAGCATTTGTTCAAAGTTATGGTGGATATGTATTTGGAAATAAGAATGGCACAACAGATATAAATGATATTGGACTTGGTAATGAAGGTTCAATAAAAGCATATAAATTTCTACAAGACTTAGTTCAAAAAGATAAATTAATGCCAGCAGACATAACTACTGATATTGCAAATAGTAATTTTAAAACTGGAAATGCTATTTATTATATTGGTGGTCCATGGGATGTGAGTGGATTTAAAGATGCAGGAGTAAACTTTGGTGTAGCACCAATACCTAAGATTAATAATTCTGATGCTAAAACATTTATGGGAGTTCAGTCAGCATTTGTAAGTAGTAATTCAAATAAAAAAGATGATTCATGGAATCTTCTTAAATATCTTGTTGAAAATTCACCTGAAAAATTATATGAAGTTGGAAACAGACTTCCTGTTATTAAATCTAAATTAGAAGTGGATGAAATAAAAAATAATGAATATAGTCAAGCGTTTATAAAACAAGCTCAGAGTTCAGTTCCTATGCCTAATGTTCCAGAGATAGAATGCATATGGGAACCATTAAAAAATATCACAAGAATATTCAATGGTGAAGATGTAGCAACTGTAGCTAAAGATATAGAACTGGGAGTAAAAGACGGAATTGAAATGTCTAAATAATTAAAATTTACAATAAGTAAGGTGATTAGATATGAGAAAGAGAAAAAGTAATCTTGAAAGCTATAAGTACCTTTCACCAGCATTGATAAGCATATTAATATTGAGTGTATTGCCTACATTATACACTATTTTTATGGCATTTACTGATTACACACTTAAAAATCAAAACTTTGGTTACGGAACAGAAAAAGGATGGCATTTTGTAGGATTGTATCAATTTAAACAGATTTTGACTGGACCTCTTAAAAGTCAGTTTTTTCCACTTCTTGGATGGACTTTAATTTTTACTGTGATTTCAACAGTAGGAGCATATTTTATTGGATTGATATTTGCAATGGCTTTAGATGATAAGAACATGAAAGAATCATTTATATACAAAGCCTTACTTGTAATACCATGGGCCCTTCCAGGTGCAATTACAATAATTTCCTTCAAAGGTTTATTTAATAGTGAGTATGGAGCAATTAATACATTACTGCTTCAAATAAATTTAATTAAAGAACCTATATTGTGGCTTACAACTCCAATGGCATCAAGGATAGCAGTTATAATAGTCAATCTATGGTTAGGGTATCCTTATATGATGAATGTATGTATTGGAGCTTTATCTTCAATACCTGGCACATATTATGAAGCTGCAGATATTGACGGTGCTTCAAGATGGCAGAAGTTCAAAAATATAACACTTCCATCAATAAGTAATGTGTCATATCCCTTATTGATTTCAAACTTTGCATTTAATTTTAATAATTTTAATGCTGCATACCTTTTAACAGAAGGTGGTCCATCAAAATCTGGTTCTTCATTTGCAGGGTGGACAGATATTATTGGATCTGCAACTTATAAAATGTCAACTAGTAAGGGCAACTTTGCACTTGGTGCAGCAATGTCAATACTTATATTCATAATAATAGGTGTAATATCATTTGCAAATATGAGAGCTTCAGGTCAATTTAAGGAGGCAGAGAATGGTTAAGGAGAATTCAGTAAGTACTATTAAAACTAAAAAGGGAATTGGAAGTGGTGCTATTCTTTATAATAAAAAATTAAGTAAGAGAGCAAAAATTGAGCTAAATATAAAAAGAGTATTTTTGATATTTTCTATATTACTTTTGATGTTTCCGGTATTTGCTATTATAACAGCTTCATTATCAACTGGTACAAGCTTTATGCAGAAAAACTTAATACCTGAAAGTATAACGTTTAATAATTATATTAAGGCATTTTCAGATGAAGTAGGTTTTAGTAAATGGATGTTAAATACTACATTTGTAGCAGTTACAGTTGCACTTTTTCAACTTTTTTTGACGATACCATCAGCATTTGCTTTTTCAAAACTAAAATTTAAAGGAAAAAGCAAATGGCTAATGTTTTTAATAATACTTCAAATGTTTCCATCGTCTATGACAGTACCAGCAATACTTTCAATTGCTTATAAGGTACCATTTGGAATGGATAATCTATTATTTTTAGCTCTTATTTTATGTGCTGGAAGTGCTTATAATATATGGCTTATGAAAGGATTTATTGATGGAATCCCAAATGACCTTGAAGAAGCAGCAAGAATAGATGGGGCAACAACATGGCAGGTCTTTACAAAGATAATACTACCTCTTGCAAAATCAATGGCTGTTGTAATTTTTTTCTTTGCATTTATTGCAGTATATAGCGAATTTGTATTTTCAGCAGCACTTATAAAAAATAAAGATTTACTTACTGTGGTTGTTGGTATGAAGTCTTTTACTGCAGGAAAATTAACTGACTGGCCAATGTATTCAGCCTGCTCAATATTGATTTCTGTTCCTCTTGCAATTGTATTTGTATCAATTCAAAGGTTTATAGCAAAAGGACTTGTTACAGGTGCAGTTAAAGAATAAAAAAATATGTTTTTAGAAAGTTATTATAAAATGGAGGATTAAAAGTGAATAAATACGCAGTATATCACATAACAGATGCACCGTATTCTTATCCTAAAGATTTGAATACTTTATCTGTAATAATAAGAACAGCAAAAGACGATATAAAATCCTGTAGGATATATTATAAAACAAGATATGATTGGCAAAATCCATTTAATATAAAAGAAATGAAAAAAAGTGATACAAATAAATTATTTGATTATTATAAAGCAGATATATCAGTTGAGCGTAATAGGTATAGATATTATTTTGAACTTGAAGATAATAATGGAGAAGTAGAATTTTTCGATGAACGTGGATTTAAAAAGCAAATGGAAAAAAGGCCGGAAGCAGCTAGTTTTCAATATCCATACATTGCAGAGAGTGATGCATATGAGAAAGTGAATTGGCTTCAAGAAGCTGTTGTATACCAAATTTTTGTTGAGCGATTTTGTGATGGAGATAAAAGTATAGATCCTGAAGAAGCATTAGAGTGGGGGAGTGATGTAACGACCAATTCTAAGTTTGGTGGAGATTTACAAGGGATTATAGATAAATTAGATTATTTGGAATATCTTGGAGTGAATTTGATTTATTTAACGCCTATATTTAAATCGTCATCAAATCATAAGTATAATACATGTGACTACTATAAGATTGAACCACAGTTTGGAACGCTGGATAAGGCTAAGGAACTTGTTTTAAAGTGTCATGAAAGAAATATAAAGATAGTTTTTGATGCAGTATTTAACCATTCGGGATCTGATTTCTTTGCATTTAAAGATATTTTGAAAAATCAGCAAAAATCAAAGTATACTAATTGGTATTTCATAGATAACTATCCTGTCGATATTAATAAGTGTAACTATTATACATTTGCAGATTATATAAGTACAATGCCTAAATTTAATACTTCAAATGAAGATGTAAAAGAATATTTATTGAATGTTGGAGCGTATTGGATTAACGAAGTTGGGATTGATGGATGGCGTTTAGATGTATGTGATGAAGTAGATCACTGTTTTTGGAGAGATTTTAAGAAAAAAATAAAACATAGTAAAAAGGATGCCATTTTGATAGGTGAAATAATGCATGAATCAAGTTCATTTTTGAAGGGAGACCAGTTAGACAGTATAATGAATTATCCTTTTAAGGGAGCTATGATAGATTTTTTCGGTAATAGAAGTATAAATGCAGAAGAGTTTGATGATATTCTTGCAAAAAATAGAGTGATTTATATGGATGATATAAACAGACAGCTTTGGAATTTGATTGGAAGTCATGATACATCAAGGTTTTTGACAGAGTGTGAAGAAAAAATAGAGCGAATGAAATTAGCTATAGTATTTCAATTTACTTATATTGGTGTACCGTATATATATTATGGTGATGAAATTGGACTTGCAGGAGGAGAAGAACCACAATCGAGAAAGTGTATGATATGGGATTCGAAAGAACAGAATTGTGAACTTTTAGAATTTTATAAAAAGATGATAAAAATAAGAAAAGAAAACAAAGTTCTGATTTATGGAGATTATAAAACTGTTTATTGTAAGGATAATATAATTGCTTTTATTAGGGAAGATAAAGATAATAAAGTACTAGTTATAATAAATAATACTTATAAAAAAGTTAAAATAAATATTAATAAAGATCATGAATATATGAATATGCTTACAGGAAAATTTGAATTAATTAAAGATACTATTGGGATTGATTCAATGAGTTATAAAATTTTGAAATTATAAAGAAATATATCATTAAATGGGACTGTTTAAGTAAATTATTTAGAGTTATAAAGATATCTTATATATGGAATTAAAAAAGATTCATATATGAGATATTTTTATTTATAATACTTGGCATAACTAGTTAAGGGTATATTTTTTCTATAGGAGAACAATATATTATTGTAAGGTTTATAAATAATCTTGAAAGGAAGAGTTTTAGGTGTTTAGAAATAAAAAAATATTTCTTCTAGATATTGATGGTACTGTATCTGTTGGAAATAAGGTAATAGAAGGTACTTTTGAATTTTTAGACTATATTGTTGGTAATGGTGGAAAATATATTTTTATAACGAATAATTCTAGTAAAAGTATAGATGACTATGTAGAAAAATTTAATGGGTTGGGATTTAAAGTTGATGAGAGCAATTTTATAACTGCATCTTATGCTACAGCATTATATTTGAAGAATAATTATAATAATAATAAAATATTTGTATTAGGTACAAAATCATTTATTGATGAACTTAAAAAGTTCAATTTAAATATTACAGAAAAATTAGAAGAAAAAATAAGTTGTGTAGTTGTAGCTTACGATGATGAATTAACATATAAAAAAATCGAAAAAATATGTGAACTTCTTTCAAAAGAGAAAAGTGTAGATTATATAGCAACAAATCCTGATTTAGTATGTCCAGTATCTTTTGGGTTTGTTCCAGATTGTGGGTCACTATGCATGATGATTGAAAATGCAACCAAGAGAAAGCCAGAATACATAGGAAAGCCTAATAGATTTATAATAGATATATGTCTTGATAAATATAATTGCAAAAATGAAGATATGATTATTATTGGAGATAGGTTATACACTGATATTCTATGTGGGATAAATACAGATATTGATACCTGCTTGGTTTTAACTGGAGAAGCAGTAGAGGATGATTTAAAGGAGTCTAAAATTCAGCCTAAATATGTATTTAATAGTATTAAAGAACTTTATGAAGGCTTAAAATAAATAACATATATGTTAAAATTCTAAAGTTACATAATAAATGATAGAAACATTTTCAGTAGAGATTTTAAATTTAATTGATTATAGGAAGTATCTAAGAAGATACTCTGTAATAAGATGTAAATCGTAATATATGTTAAAAGATTTATGGAGGTAGGAATAAGATTACATATATAAGTTACTTATATTTATACTATATAGTAATTGGATATTTCTGAAAATGAAATTGAAAAAAGATATATCATATGGTATATTAAGTATATAATATTAAATGATTTAAAACATATAATTAATGTATTTATAGAATGTTTTAAATGCTTTTATATAAAAGCTAAATAAATTTTAGAAATGGGGTATAAATATGATATTAGTAAATTGCGCATTAAGACAAGACGACATAATTAAAATTGTAGAAGGACTTGAAGTAGATGGGACAAATCCTTTCAAATTCAAAAGTAAGCAAGGACTTCAAATGTTTTTTGAATCAACTTACGGTGATGATGAAAAAGCAGCTTCATTTGTAAAGTCACAAATAAAATCAACAGAAGTTGGTAAAGCATTATTCTTCAGTGTTGCTGTAAAATAAGAATTTTAAAATTTGAAATTTTTAAAAAAATAAATTGCAACTAATTTTCAAAAGTTAACAATTAAAATAAATAATGAGCTTGCACACAAAGGTTATTTGTGTACAAGCTCATTATTTATTTTCTTTTTTTACAATTTTAATTTGATGTAGAAGATTAAAAGTTATGTAGAATTTATACAATAGGTGTATAAATATATACTTTCTATTTATTATACTTATAAAAACTTAAAAAAAAGTAATAAAAATATAGTATAAAAAGTCATATAATTTCAAATTTATATATATATAAAGTAAAATAAGTATGATATAATCTAAATAATGTTGTTTGAAATTTACGCAATATTAAATATAAATTATTGCAAGATAGAATTTTTTTTATTTCAAAAAAGAATGTATTCTGCCAGTAATTTTTATTAATAAAAACTTTAATTAAAGGAGTTGTATTTAAATTGGGGAAAAAATTTAAAAGAGTCTTAGTTGCCAACAGAGGCGAGATTGCTATAAGAATTTTTAGAGCTTGTCACGAACTAGGTATAAGAACTGTGGCTATATATTCGGAGGAGGATAAATGCTCTCTTTTTAGAACTAAGGCTCATGAAGCATATTTAATCGGAAGAAATAAAGGTCCAGTTGAAGCGTATTTAAACATGGATGAAATTATAGACCTTGCAATAAAGAAGCATGTAGATGCTATTCATCCAGGTTATGGATTTTTATCAGAAAATGCTGAATTTGCAAGAAGATGTGAAGAAGCAGGAATTGAATTTATAGGTCCAAAATCAGAAATGATGGAAAAGCTAGGCGATAAAATACAATCTAAAATCGTTGCAGAGGGTGTTGGTGTTCCAGTAATACCAGGTTTAGATAAGCCAGTTGAAACTGAAGCAGAAGCTTTAGAAGCAGCTAAATACTGTGGATATCCAGTAATGGTTAAAGCAGCAGCAGGCGGCGGTGGAAGAGGTATGAGAATTGTAAGACGCGAAGAAGAGCTTGTAGAAAATTATAGAAATGCTAAAAATGAAGCTAAAAAAGCTTTTGGTATAGATGATATATTTATAGAAAAGTACATAGAAAGACCAAAACATATTGAAATTCAAGTTTTAGGAGATAAATACGGTAATGTAGTTCATCTTTATGAAAGAGACTGCTCAATTCAAAGAAGACATCAAAAGGTTATAGAATTTACTCCAGCAATTACTTTAAGTGATGAAAAAAGACAGGAAATCTGTAACGATGCATTAAAGATTGCAAAATCAGTAGATTATAGAAGTGCAGGTACTTTAGAATTTTTAGTTGATGCAAATGGAAATCACTATTTTATAGAAATGAATCCAAGAGTTCAAGTTGAACATACTATAACAGAAATGACAACTGGAGTAGATATAGTTCAAAGTCAGATTTTAATTGCAGAAGGATATGAATTAAGTTCTAAGGAAGTAGGAATACCTTCACAAGAAGCTATAAAACCAAGAGGATATGCTATCCAATGTAGAATAACAACAGAAGATCCGGCAAATAATTTTGCTCCAGACACAGGAAGAATTGATGTATACAGAAGTGGAGCAGGTTTTGGTATCAGACATGATGGTGGTAATGGATTTGCAGGTGCAGTAATAAGTCCTTATTATGATAGTTTACTTGTAAAGACTACTGCATATTCAAGAACTTTTGAAGATACAATAAGAAAATCAATACGTTCAATAAAGGAATTAACAATAACAGGAGTTAAAACTAATGTTGATTTCGTAATAAATGTTTTAAATAATGAACAATTTAGAGAGGGTACATGTGATACTAACTTTATTGCAGATAACCCACAATTGTTTGATATATCACCAAGAACAGATGAAGAGCATAGAGTGTTAAAGTTTATTGGTGAAAGAATAGTAAATGTTACAAAAGGAAATAAAAAGGAATTTGATGTTCCTGTTATTCCACATGTAAGTGGAGAAATTGTTAAAACTCTTAGTGGTACTAAACAGATATTAGATGAAAAAGGCCCTCAAGGAGTTGTTGATTATATTAAGAATCAAAACAAACTTTTACTTACAGATACAACAATGAGAGATGCTCAACAGTCATTACTTGCTACAAGAGTAAGAAGTGTTGACATGAGCAAGATTGCAAAATCAACTGCTTATTATGGTCAGGATTTATTTTCTCTTGAAATGTGGGGAGGAGCTACATTTGATACAGCATATAGATTTTTAAAAGAATCTCCTTGGCAAAGACTTGAGTCATTAAGAAAGAGAATTCCAAATGTAATGTTCCAAATGCTTGTAAGAGGTGCTAATGGTGTAGGATATAAAAACTACCCTGATAATGTAATAAGATCATTTATAAAAGAAGCAGCAGATACTGGAATAGATATATTCAGAATTTTTGATTCACTTAACTGGCTTAAAGGAATAGAAGTATCATTGGATGAAGTATTAAAGGCAAATAAGGTTGCAGAAGTTGCACTTTGTTATACTGGAGATATTTTAGATGAAACTAGAGATAAATATTCCCTTCAATATTATGTTGATAAAGCTAAAGAAATTGAAAAAATGGGAGCTCATATCTTAGCAATTAAGGATATGTCAGCACTTCTTAAACCATATGCAGCTAAAAAACTTATTACTGCATTAAAAAATGAAGTATCTCTTCCAATACATCTTCATACACATGATACTACAGGTAATGGTGTAGCAACTGTACTTATGGCAGCAGATGCTGGAGTTGATATTGTAGATACAACATTTAACAGTATGTCAGGACTTACAAGTCAGCCTGCACTTAACTCTATTGTTGCTGCACTTGGAAATACTAATAGAGATACGAAAATAGATATTGCTGGAATTCAGAAAATATCTGAGTATTGGGAAGCTGTAAGACCAGTATATAGTGAATATGAATCAGATTTAAAATCAGGAAGCACTGAAATTTACAAATACGAAATTCCAGGTGGTCAGTATTCAAACTTAAAACCACAAGCTGAAAGTTTTGGCCTTGGGCATAGATTTGATGAAATTAAAAAGATGTATGGCGTAGTTAATGATATGCTTGGAGATATTATAAAGGTTACACCTTCTTCAAAAATGGTTGGAGATATGGCAATCTTTATGGTACAAAATGATTTAACACCAGAAAACATATATGAAAAAGCTGCTAATATGGCATTCCCAGATTCAGTAGTATCATACTTTAAAGGAATGATGGGTCAGCCTGAAGGTGGATTCCCTGAAAAATTACAAAAACTTGTACTTAAGGGTGAAGAAGCTATAACAGTAAGACCAGGAGAATTATTACCTCCTGAAGATTTTGATAAGATAGCTGCTTATTTAGAAGAAAAATATAAATTTAAACCATCAAATAAGGATTTAATAAGTTATGCTTTATATCCAGATGTATTTGAAGATTTCATAAAACATGTTATGGAATATGGTGAAGTAAGACTTATGGGAAGTGATGTATTCTTCCATGGTCTTTCAGAAGGTGAAACAAGTGAGATTGAAGTTAAAGAAGGTAAAATCCTTATTGTTCAGTTAATTGAAATTGGAAGACTTGATGCTCAAGGTTTTAGAGCTCTTGAATTCGAAATTAACGGAAACAGAAGATCTATAAAGATTAAAGATAAAACTGAAAGAGCACAAGCAAATCTTGGTGATGGAAACACAACTGTAATGGCAGATACAGACAATAAGATGGAAGTTGGAGCAAGTATACCTGGTAATGTAATAAAAGTTCTTGTCCAAGAAGGTCAAGAAGTTAAAGAAGGTGAAAGTCTTATAGTCGTTGAAGCTATGAAGATGGAAACAAATGTTGTAGCTTCAGTAGATGGTACTGTTGAAAAAATATTTGCTAAAGAAGGTCAACAAGTTAAGACTGGTGAATTACTTGTTAAATTAAAATAATATAAATATATATTAATTACTTATAATAAGGCATTTTGAATATTCTTCAAAATGCCTTATTTAATTTGTACTCACAAAAATGTGAAATTTAAATAATATAGTAAGGTAAAAGCTATTAATTTAAGGAGAAAAATATGTATTTGTCAAAACCGGCAGAGGGATTTTGTATACCTGTTTTATATATAAGAAAAGAGCATCTAGATATAAGTGAACTTAAGGATATTGCAAGTAAAGAGGTTGAAAAAACTATTTTTTCAAGAGGAGAAACTTTAAATGACGATGATTGCTCAAAAAAATCTAATGAAGATGAAAAAATAAGTGAAAGATTAATATTTGATGATGATGATATTAATATTGAAGAAGTAAAAGAAACTATCGTTAAGAGAAAAGTTGAAGAAGTCGATGTTAAAAATGTTGGTTTTCTTATTTTTGATGGAGATATTAAGGATGAGGAAGAAGACTCTGACTATATATTAAAGGATAAAAACAAGAAAAAACAAATAGGATAAAAAACATATAAGGATAGTAAATAAGCTAAAAAGGATTATACTTTTTAGCTTATTTATTTGGAGTTTATTAGAATTAAAAAAATTTATAATTAATAATTTTATAAAGAAAATAAATATAGAATTTTTGCAATATTTATTGCATTTTAACAGTTACAGGAATATAATTATATTAAAGAAAAGGTTTACAGAAAATTATAATTATTAAGAAATTTGTAATTGACTACTTTTTATGCTAGTTATTGAAAATTAAATTTAATTTTACTCTAAGTTACTTTTTATTAAATTTTAGGGGGAATTTATATGTTGGGATTTTCAGAACTTTGTATCTATTTAGTAAAATGTGTGTACAGATTTTTAAAGTATACAGGCTTAATAGTACCAGTATCAGTAGCAGCATTAATAATAAGTGTTCAAGAAGGCTATTTGGGATTTTCACTATCTAATTCAAATATAGCTATATATTTAGATTTCTTATTGTTATATTTTTCATCTATAGTTTTTTTATATATTTTTATTAAGCATTTAAGAAAAACTTTTAATGAATTAAAGTTGGATGTGAAATATATTAAAGAACATGTCAATGAAAAGCATGTCTCTTGATAAAAATATAAGTTAAAAAGTGATAAGGTTAATTTGAAAAAATTAAATTAGATATAGTAGAAACAGTACTGAGCAAAATATGTTTGATGATGCTTAGTACTGTTTTTTGTGCAAAATAAAGCAGCTTATATAAGGGGAAATAAGCTGCTTTAAAATATTTAAATAGGGATAAATAATGAAAAGTTTTGAATAATTATCTTATGCTATTGATTATATAGATTAATTGTTACAATAGTATGTCAATTTATCAGAATATATATTTTTTAATTAAGTTTATTTATATAGAAAATGAATTAGGTGATTTTATTCAATATTTGCAAGATTTTGAGCTGAAATTAACAAGAAATAGAGAAACCATAATTGTATAATAAAAAATATAAGATAATTAACCAGCTTTATTTTCGAATCTGATGCATCAAAGAAGTTTTTGAATTTTATAATTTAGCGATGGTAGTATCATATCTTATTTCTTAGATTAAGAAGATTAAAATTGAACATAAATTTAGAAATAAATAACTATATAGAGTTTTAAAAATAATAAAAATCAAAAAGGTAGGTAGGAAGTATGGATGTAATTACTATTGGAGATGCAATGGTTGCAATGTGTCCTAAGGAGAAAGGACCAATATTATTCTGTAATACTTTTGAAAGAAAAATAGGGGGAGCAGAATTAAATGTAGCAATTGGATGCGCAAGACTTGGTTTAAAATCAGGATGGATAAGTAGACTTGGACAAGATGATTTTGGAAAACATATTCTTAAAACAGTAAGGGGAGAAGGCATAGATACATCTCAAATTGAATTAGTAGAAGGATATCAGACATCTGTTTATTTTAGAGAAGTTATGGCAAATGGTGACAGTAGATCATTTTACTATAGGGAAAACTCTCCAACAAGTACTATGACAGCAGAGTCGTTAGATGAAAATTACTTTAGAAATTCAAAAGTTCTACATATAACAGGAGTTTTTCCATCAATCAATGATAATAATAAAGAAATATTATTGAAAGCAGTAGAACTAGCTAAAAAAAATAATTTATTAATATCTTTTGATCCCAATATAAGGTTGAAAATGTGGACAAAGAGTCAAGCAAGAGAATTTATTAATAAATTTTTAAGTGAGGTAGATATTCTTTTAGTTGGAGATGAAGAAATATCAATATTGATTGATGAAGAAGACACAAATGAAGCGATAAAAAAATTTCATGATATGGGAATCGACAAAGTTGTTGTTAAGAGAGGCGCAAAAGGTGCTATAGGTTCAGATGGTTCGAATATTTATGATGTAGCAGCAATTAAGCCTAAAGCCTTAATTGATACAGTTGGTGCAGGCGATGGCTTTGCAGCAGGATTCTTAAGTGCATATTTAAAAGGAGACTCTTTTGAGGAAAGTATAGAATTTGCTAATGCTGTTGGATCCTTAGTAGTTGGAATTGAAGGAGATAATGAGGGACTACCTTATTATGAAGACGTTTTAGCACATTTAGGAAAAATAAAGACAATTGAAAGATAAAAATAAGAAGAGGTGTAGATATATGTTTGAAAATACTTATAAGATATTAAAAGAAGAAAAAGCTGTTGCTGTAATAAGGACAAGTACTTATGAAGAAGCAAAGGAAATTAGTATAGCAGCAATTGAGGGCGGAATAAAAATTATAGAAGTTACAATGAGTGTTCCAGATGCACCAAAGTTAATAAAAGAATTAAAAGATAAATATAATGATGTATGTGTAGGTGCTGGAACTGTATTATCAAAAGATAATGTAGATGAGTGTATAGAAAATGGAACTGACTTTATTGTATCTCCATGTTTAGATGAAGAAGTTATAGGATATGCTAATCAAAGAAAAGTTTTAGTTATTCCAGGTCTTATGACTATGTCAGAATTAAACAGGGCTTATAAAATGGGATTAAGATTCATTAAAGTATTCCCAGGAAGTGTAGTTGGAAAAGGATTTATAGGAGCAGCAAAATCAATATTTAATGACATATGCATAATGCCAACAGGAGGAGTAAAAAAGGAAAATATAGTTGAATGGATTAATGCTGGTGCAGATTGTAGCGGGATTGGCAGTGATTTAAATAAAATATATAAAACTGATGGTGCTTATGGAGTTAAAGAATATTGTAGGCTTGTTAAAGAAGAAGTAAAGAAAACAGAAAAATAAAAGTAAATTTTAGATTTAATTGGATTATACAAGCTTATGAGAGAGTTTTCAGTATAAAATAATTAGGAATTTAATCATGGATACAGTAAATTTAATTAAATAAATTTACTGTATCTTTCTTTATGAGAAATTATATTATATAAATACATATAAGATAAAAAATCAGAATGTGCTTTTTGTGAATACATATTATGTCCAAACAGTGCATGTTAAAATTATTGAATAATTTGTAAAAATATCAAATAAAGATAGTAAATATGATATAATATACACAGATTTTGTACAAGCTTAGATTGTATAAGAAAATTGATTTATCTTATAAATTTAGATAAATCTTATTAAGCTATATTTATATACAATATTTAAGGAGGCAAAAATGGCACATACTGAAGAAAAGAATAAGCAGATTACAAGTAGTAATGTTGATTATACTTCTAAAATTGAGAGAGCTAAGGAACCCTTTAAGAATGAGATATTAAAAATGCAGACAAAAGAAGAGAAACTTTTGTATTTAAAGCAACAGAAACAAAGATATGTTTTATTAAAAGAAAATAGTAATAATGCATATCTAATATCAATGGTTGTAAGTTTTATTCTTGTAATAAGTCTCATAATACTACTTGCAAAAACAGAAAAAAGTGTGTTTTTTATAAGTTTTATGTTTGCATTAATAATAGTCATGGGAATAGTATGGATAGTGTTGTTTATGACAATGAAAAATACAAGTACAAATTATACTATAATTCTATTTGCACTGGATGATTTGAAAGAAAAGATTCAAGGCAGCCTTGGTGGAGGTTATGATGATGTAACCAAACTTAAGGAAATAATAATAGGAATTAATTCTGAAATTGAAGACACTAAACAGCAAGTTAAAGAAGGATATTCAATAATTGAGCAAAGAATAAAAGAGTTTTCTAAAAAGTAATAGAATCTTTAAAATATGTGATGCAGGTATTTATATAAATAGGCATCACATATTTTTTATTTTAATATTGTTTTCCTATTATTGAATCAGTAGAGACTTTTATATATTCACAATGAGAACAATCAATATCATTAAAATATGATAAATATCTTTTTTTGAATTTAAGTAAAATTGAATTTTGCTCATTAGTATCATTAATAATTTCAGAAGTTCCACAAGCTGTTATCAATTGATATGCATCTATATAGAATCCTAATATGGAATTTTCAATGGATATATAGATTTTTTCTAGATTGTTTATATTATGAATTATTTTATCCTTATTAATATTTATAAAGTAAAATGTAAAATTGTCATTATCATAATCAAAGACATATAACATTGGAACAATATTTAGAGTATCTGAACTAGTTATAAAATTACAGATTTTTTTTGACTCTAGTGCTGATATGATTTCATTTGTATGAAGAGTTCGATATTTACGAATATCCATAAAAATAATTCCTCATTTTATATTAATCTTATATATAATATGAAATAATTCTAAAAAAGTTGTGAATTTTATTTAAGTAAAAGTGCCTTAAATATTCATTACGTAAGTATTATTTGTAGTATAAATACATTAATAAAAATAATTAATAAAGCAAAATAGTTTTTATTAAAAAATGCTTGAAAAGCATACTGAAAAATAATACATAGGTATTAGCAATATTGTAAAAATTAAATTATGATATAAGTATTAATGATTAATAGAAATATTAAGTAAGATATTGACAAAATAACATTTGAAAAGAGAGTGATTTATTGTGATAGATAATAAAAAGAAAAGTCAGGCCCTTGCACCTGCAACACAATTTTTTGGAACAGAGGCTTTTGAGTCTTCAAACCAGACAACAATACGTTGGCTTGGAAATTCAGGAGAATTTATTAATTGTCATGGAACGTGCATAATGATAGACCCATTATTAAAGGGATTTGACCTGCCATTACTTATTGATATACCAATTTTGCCCAAGGATGTTCCTCACTTAGATGCTGTTTTAATTACTCATTGTGATAATGATCACTATAGTAGAGTGACATGTAGTGAAATGAAAGATGTATGTGATGAATATCATTCCACTGAATATGTAGCAGAATTAATGAAAGAAGAAGGTCTTAAAGCTTTTGGGCATAAAATAAAGGAAACTTTTGAAATTGGTCCTGTTAAAGTTACATTAACACCAGCTGACCATGCATGGCAAAATGAATCATCAAAACATGCTACTCGTTTATTTAAATTTGAAGATTACTGTGGATTTTGGTTAGAAACACCTGATGGAACAATTTGGATGCCTGGAGATTCACGATTATTACAAGAACATCTGGAAATGCCAGTACCAGATGTTATACTTATGGATTTTTCTGATAGCAAATGGCATATAGGTTTAGATGGTGCTGTAAAGTTAGCAGAAGCATATCCTAATACTCCATTATTGCTTTTACATTGGGGAACAGTAGATGCTCCGCATATGGCAGAATTTAATGGGGATCCAAAGGAGCTTGAAAAACTTATAATAAATCCAGAACGAATTAATGTAGTGGCACCAGGTGAACCATTTATATTAAAACACTTAAATAAAACAAATATTGGTTAAATTAAATGATAATTGATGAACTATCGGAAAGAAATATAATAGAGGAATTTTAATTCAGAAAATAGAGAGTAATTTTAATAAAAGCAGAGAATTCATAGTTTAAGAGAATCTCTGTTTTTATTTTATTAAAAATTCTTAGAGGTAATATTTAGATTAAGTTAGCTGATGTTATCAATGCTTAAAAAGCATATCTTATAGCAAGTTATGTTGAAAGGGACTTTTTTATATGCTATGATTTATATATTGAAGGGAGTGTAGATATGGAACTTAGAGTATTAAAGTATTTTTTAATGGTGGCTAGAGAAGAAAACATTACAAAAGCAGCAAATCTTTTGCATGTCACACAACCTACATTATCAAGACAATTAATGCAGCTTGAAGAAGAGCTTGGAGTAAAACTTTTTAATAGAAGTAAACATAGTATAATATTGACTGAAGATGGAATGTTATTAAAGCGTCGGGCTCAAGAAATAGTTACGTTAGCTAATAAAACAGAACAGGAATTTTCACATAAAGAAGGTAATTTGACTGGTGAAATTGCAATAGGATGTGCTGAAACTAAGAATATGTCTTTTATATCAGAACAAATGGTTTACTTTCGTAAAGATAATCCTCTTATACAATATAGTATTTATAGTGGAATAGCAGATGATATTAAAGATAGAATTGAGAAGGGAATATTAGATATTGGATTATTAACAGAACCAGTGGATATAGGTAAATATGAATTTATTCGCATGCCTAAAAAAGAGCAGTGGGGCATATTAGTGAGAAAAGATTCTATATTGGCTTCTAAAAAATGTATATATCCAAAAGATTTAGTTGATATCCCTTTAATAATGGCCAAAAGAGAAATGGTAAAAAATGAGTTGGCAAGCTGGTTTGGAGATTATTATGATTCTCTTGATATAGCAGCAACATACAATCTTATTTTAAATGCGACTATTATGGTGGAAAATAAGGTAGGTGCAGCTCTGTGCTTTAATTTTGAAAATGTATATGATAATCTATGTTTTATACCTCTTTATCCTAAGCTGGAAACTGGTACTGTTCTTGTATGGAAGAAGAATCAAACTTTTTCAAAAGCGACAGATCAATTTATAAAGCGTATTAGAAATGCTCTTTAGGCATTTGAAATGATTTATTATAGGTATTAGACATTACATAGTGTGTATATTAGAATGTAGGTGTTCAGATAGAACATCTACATTTTTGCGTTATGAAATACTAATAAGAAATGAGAAGGATTAATATGTATTTGATTAGTAAAATTTAAGCTATTAATTTTAATCAATGAAATGCTTTTTAAGCATGATAGACAATAGATTATAAGTATTAGATATTGTAAATGTATGGTGTTAACATTAAGTTAGAATTATTTATAATATAGAGAAATTGAGGTACAAGTATGTTTTCGAATGAATCACTTAAGAAATTAATTATTCCAATATTTATGGATCAGATTTTAATTATTATAGCATCTATAATTGCAACTATGATGATTTCATATGCAGGGGAAGCATCTGTATCAGCAGTTTCTCTTATTGATATGATAAACATGCTTCTTATAAATGTATTAGCAGCACTTACTGCTGGTGGAGCTGTAATTGTATCACAATATATAGGATTTAGAGATAAAAACAAGTCCTGTATAGCTGCTAGTCAACTATTCACTATAGCAACAATTATTTCAATTGGAATTATGGGTTTTGTATTTATATTTCATAAACCACTATTAAAAATTCTTTTTGGCAATGTAGATTATAATGTTATGAATTTAGCAATTACTTATTTTGTTATATATTCTATATCCTATCCTTTTTTATCAATTTATGATTCTGGTGCTGCATTATTCAGATCTATTGGAAATTCACGAGTTCCTATGATAGTTTCAATTGCAATGAATGCAATTAACATTGTGGGAAATGCAATAGGAATTTTTGTTTTCAATGCAGGTGTTGTCGGCATTGCTATATCAATAATAATTTCACGTGCATTTGCGGCTTTAGTTATGGTGTATTTATCATTAAATAAAAAGAATAAAGTATTTATTAGCTTTTCACAAATATTTACTATTAAGCGAGATATGATTATTAAAATTTTAAATATAGCAATTCCAAATGGAATAGAAAATGGTATTGTCCAGTTAGGAAGAATACTATTGATTAGTATCATTGCATTATTTGGTACTGATCAAATTGCTGCAAATGGAATAACAAACAGTCTTGTTATGATATCAATTAGTTTTGCAACAGCTATGAATATAGCAATAGTTAGTGTAATAGGGCAATGTGTTGGAGCTGGTGATTATGCACAAGCAGATTTTTATACAAAGAAATTATTGAAAATAACGTATATAGGAACTATAGTTATAAGTTTAGCAGAAATTTTACTTCTTCCATGGATATTAAATTGGTACACATTATCAGCGGAAGTGACTAATTTAACTTATATATTAGTTATAATTCATAATTGCCTGGCGATAATTTTTTGGCCGCTATCATTTACATTGCCTAATAGTTTACGTGCTTCGGGGGATGTACGTTTTACTATGATTGTATCTATTAGTTCCATGTTTATACTCAGAATATCTTTTGGATATATTTTGGGGATTATATTTAATTTAGGAGTAATTGGTGTGTGGCTTGCTATGGGGGCAGATTGGATGTTACGTTCTATAATTTATGTGTTGCGTTTTAAAAATGGAAAATGGAGAGAGTTTAAGGTTATATAAATTTTTAAGAAAGGATGATTAAAGATGGACGGAATTAAATATAGTGAAAAAATACAAAAGCAATTATGGGGAGACAAAAATAGTGAATTAATGACAAGTGACTCAGAATTCTATGAAATAATGAAAAGATTTATATATGGTGAGGTATGGCAACATGGAAATTTAGAGCCTAAGATTCGTGAGTTAATTATAATTTCAGTTAATATTACAAATAATAATATGGAACAATGTGCAGAACATGTTGAAGCAGCATTGAATATTGGTATATCACCAGTAGAGATAAAAGAAACTTTATACCAATGTGCTCCTTATGTGGGATTTTCAAAAGTTCAAAATGCAATTGTTGTTACAAATCAAATATTTGAAGAAAAAGGTGTTAAACTTCCACTTGAAAATCAATCAACAACAACAGAAAATAATAGAATTGCTAAAGGTATTGAAGTACAAAAATCGATCTTTGGCTCAAAAAATATTGATAACCTTAGAGCAAATGCACCAGATAATCTAAAAGATATTCAAGATTATTTATCTGGTTACTGTTTTGGGGATATTTGCGGAAGAAATGGTCTTGATATAAAGATTAGAGAACTTATAACCTTCAGTATTATAGCAACACTTGGAGGTTGTGAAAATCAACTTCGTGCACATATTGGGGGCAATGCAGCAATAGGAAATGATAAAGAAACTTTATTAAATGTAATAACACAATGTATGCCATACATTGGATTTCCAAGAACTCTAAATGCTATCACATGTATAAATGAAGTGTTAAAGTAAGTTTCATTAACTACTAAATTTTTAACAGAAAAAATAATTTATAATGGAACCATTATTGTTGCAAAAAAATTTTATAGAAGTACCAAACATACAAAAAAAGGCTGTAATACAAGGCATTTAAACCTTGTATTACAGCCATTCTCATAAATAAATGGTGCCGCTAGCCGGATTCATAAATATAGCTTTTTAGTAACTTTCACTAATCTCTGAAAGGCTGATATTTACTAAGATAATGCAGGGTACAAGGAATTTTATTTTTTACTAATTATTGTTGCAATTGTTGCAAATATTGTTGCAAATATTAATAATACTTAAGATAAAAGACCTAAAATTTAAAACATCTATATTACTTCAAATGATAAAAAGTAGTAAATATTGACAATAAATAACAATGATATTATTATGTACTTAATAGTATTATTTACAAATAATATAGAGTAAGGTGCAACAGATTTATAACTTAAAAATAGGGATGGGAGATATAGTATTATTAATATTTAATTTGGCTAAGTTATTTTAAAATAAAAATTACAGATAAATTATATTGAATACACAATAGAAGAGCATATTGGTATTTTATTTAATTAGAAAACATATATGGAGGAGAATAAAAATGAATACATATGAAATAGGCATGGAAAATATACCACCAGAAAAATATTATGAAGCATGTATAACGCATCATTTGGTTAATGAATTTAAAGATAGATTTAACATTAGATTGTATCCATTTAGTATAAGTCAAGTTGAAGAGTATAAAGAAGGATATGATTTTGGATATAAATTTTCAAATGATTCATTTGTAATACAATATAAAAGACCCATTGCTAATAGTGATGAAAAATATTATTGGAAAATTAATAGATTACAATTGGACAATCTAAATGCTAATAATAAGTTTAAGTCATATTATGCATTACCTGCATTTTCAGATACTAGTGAATGGTATAAGGGATTTGAAAAAAGTTTTTTTGTAGAATCGGCCAAGTTACAAAATTATTTAAAAAATAAAAACAATAAAAATAATAATATTAATTCTGAGTGTAATATATTAGAAGATGGTGAAAACTTTATAGATAGATATAGTAGTAAACAGAAGAATATACTGTATTCAATGAAAGAAGAAGTAGTAACAATGGAAGATGTAATACATTTAGCTAATGATATTGAAAAGGAAATGAAAAATAATATATGGGTATATTTAATGGAGGTGTAATTGTTGAAGGATTTAGGAGAAATAGTACTTGGTGAATATACTTATAAAGAAGGTGGTTCTATACGATTGTATATGGGAGCAAATATGGAGTATGAATCTTCTATTAATACACAAATTCATGAAATGAATCATATGCATCTTGATAATGTAACAACCTTAGGGAATGTATTAGAGATATTAGAAATGGAAAGAGTATGTACACCAGAAGCTGATAAAAGCCATATTAATAAGATTAAAAAATATGAGGATATTATAAGAAATAGGACAGCTAGTGTGCAAGAGATATATGCTAACTGCATAGAACTACTTCTTATTGATAAATTAGGAGGAGCAGAAGAGTCAAAAAGATGTTATGATTCTAAAACAAAAGAGTACAAAAATTATTGTGATTGTTTAAAGTGTATTCTAAATGATAAAAAAATTACTAATCATGAAAAACATCAAATTATAAATGCCATATGTTTTTATGCGATGGGAATAGATATTTCTATTGATAGTTTAATTAAGATAATTGAAAATGATGAATTAGTACATTTTTTAAATGATATTAATAATCCAGATAATAGGCTAAAAAAAGCATTGGAGAAATACAATAATGGAGAAATAGAACAAATAATTGATGTTGTTAAAAATCAAGATCTATATGATTTAATTATTAAGCTTATTAAAAGTAATGAGATAAAATATATTGATGATTTTTCGGAAGAAATACAGGAATTTATAAAAAATATTAAGAAAGGCAATATAGGATTAGAAATAATAGATTCATGTACAGATAATTATCAAAAAAATATTGAAGAACATATAAAAGTATTTGATTTAAATCATCTGCATGTATTTAAGAATGATGATGCTTTTAGAAAAATTAATTTGGGCATATTTGCAATTAAACAGTGTAAAAATATAATTGAAGATAAAAATTATTATATTATAGGACATGAAAATATAGATAGTAAACCTTACTATATTTCAAAAGAGGTTGATGAAACAGAACTAAAAGAAATAATAAATAAAGTAGAATGTGTTTGTATATCTAATTATGAGTATGATACTAAAAATTTAAAACCCTTATTTGTTGATTTTTGTAATAAACCTAAGTTTATAGTTTTTGATAGTTATCAAGAATGTTATAAGTGGGTTAATGAAGAAGTTAAAGGTAAAGATTATTATATTGGAAATTTATATGATAAATCAGTGAATAATTTTTTTACAGTACTATTTTTTGTTAATAGAAACAAATCTGATGATATTTATGTATTTCCAACTACAAAGATATTAGCAGAAAGAATTATAGATAAATCAGAATTTGGAGAAGAAGTTATATATTCTAAAGAATATGATTTCTTAAAAATATTTGCATGTTTTGATGATCAAATAAAAATTATGCAAAGTATACAGTGGTTACTTACATTTTTTGTAGATAGCAAAGGAGATTATGATGTTGAGAATGATTCAGCAGCAAAATTAAGTTATGATTTTATAAGAACTTTATTAAATAAAAGTTTTGATTTGACAACAAGAATAGATCAATATAAATATAATTTTAAATTGCCAACTAAACGTACAGTAGGTAATCCGTTTTATGCAATAATGAGATTTGAAGGTAAGAAAAATAGTGGAAATATATTTACTCCGAGTGGTGAATATGTGTTATTTTTCCCAAATAAAGATTTAGCTGAATATTGGAAAAGTAAAAAGTGTAATAAAAAATATAATAAATATATTGATATTGTTGTTGGAATTGATTACATATATTGGAGTGCTATAAGAGAAATACTTATTAAGAAAGGTGTGAAAATATTAATTCATAAACCATATATTATGAAAGGTAATAGTTTACCAGTGTATACATATGATGCAAGTTATGTTGATAAAATGATTAGAAATTTTAAAAAGTAGTAATTATTATGAAGATATTATATAGTATTTTACGATAAAGATAAAAAGGAGTGATTGATAATAAAGACGCAAAAAATATCAGTTGTAGCTGTGCATAACCCAAAATTAAAAGAAGATAAAGAAATTTTAGAAAGAAGGAAAAGAGCAAAAGAAAAATTAAAATCTAGCCAAGCAGTAATTAGTAAATTAAATGAAATTTGTAGTTCATATTGTAATCTGTTCTCAACAATAAAACCACAACAAAGGGGATATGAATTAGAGCGAATAATGTATGAAATATTTTCTCTTTTCGATTTGGATCCTAAAGCATAATTTAAAAATATAGGAGAACAAATTGATGGAGCATTTAGTCTTGAAGATACAGAGTATTTATTTGAAGCTAAATGGCAAAGCCATGGTTCAGATGCTGCGGACTTCGATTCTTTTAGTGGAAAGATAAGAAGAAAATTAGAAAATACATTAGGTTTTTTTATCTATTAATGGATTTTCAAAAGATGCAATACAAATCTATTCAATGGGAAAAAGTAATATCATTTTGATGGATGGAGGAGATTTAATGGATGTTTTAGAAGGAAGAATCGATTTTGTATCATTATTATTAAGAAAGAAAAAATATGCAGCAAGAACAGGCAATATATTTATATCTGTTAATGAAATATTATCTAATAATTAATACTAATTATTAGATAATATTAAGTTTGTATATTTCGATGAATTATGGCAAAATGCTATAATTAATCAAACATACAATTAATCTTTTCATATTCCATTTTATTTTTATCTTTATTAATTTCAGCGTATACAAGCATAGTCATTTTAATATCACTGTGACCAACCCAATCCATAACAGTACGAGGGTTTATATCTTTGCTGAGACAGTTTGTTATAAATATATGTCTTAAGCTGTGATAATGTATATCAGACTTTATCTCAGCTTTTTTTAATACATTTTTTAAATGTCTATTAGGTTTCTTATTATCTATGTAATCACCATTATCTTTACAGAATATTAAGTTATTATCTAAATATAATTCACCATATTTTAATTTCTGTTCCATATTCTTTTTTATAACATTTTTTATTATAGGTTTTAACATACTAGGAAGAGGAACTTCTCTTATACTTTTCTTAGTTTTAGGAATTGTAACTCTGTTTTCATAAATCTTTTTACCTTCTTTTGTTTTTTCACCAGTCCAAACATACTTCACTGATTTGGTTATATTAATAATCATATTATTAAAATCAATATCGTTAACCTGCAAAGCCATAGCTTCACCTAATCTTAGACCACACATCAAACCAATAAGTATTATTCCTTGAAGTTTATCGCCTTCTAAAGCTGAAATAAAAGCTTTTTGTTCCTCTTCAGAAATATAATTTTCTTTCTCATCAATAACATCATGATTTTTAGGATATATAATACCTTCAACGGGATTGTATTTAATCTTATTGATAGACTTAGCATATCTGAAACAATTTCCTAAGCAACTATTTAGTGTCTTTACTTGTGATACAGTATGTTTTTTTAAAAGTTGATTGGTTATTTTTTGAAGATACATTGTATCAATATCACATAATTTAGCATTATCTAATCCTTTATATTCTTTTATATAATTTCTATAAATACCTTCCCATTTTTCGAAAGTAGATGCTTTTAATGCCTGGCGTTTAATATTCCATAACCAGTCATAATAGAAACTACCTAAAGTTGAATTATCACTATTTTTTGTAAAATTTTCTTTATATAGTTTTAATTTTTCTTTAGCTTCTTTTTGAGTCTTTCCATAAATAAATTTTCTTTTGAGTTTTCCAGTTAGTGGATCAAAGCCTGTTGAAACAACAATTGACCAATATTTTTTTCCATTTTTCATTACCCATCCAGAAGAACCTTCCCCGTTAGATCTTTTAGCCATAGTATTTCACCTCATATTAAAATGTTATCTATAATTAGTTTTTACAGAAAAGAAATAATTATCACTATTTTGTTAATTCAATATTGTTACTATCATAAGCAATTTTTAAACACAATTCTTGTATTTTATTTAATATGATAACAAAATTTGTAGTTGCTTCAGTATGATTTGAGATTAATTGTGAGAATTCATTCATAATCAAATTTTTCTTTAATTTAGGACCTTCATTATTAAAATCAATAAATAAATTAAAAAGATTTTCCGTATATTCATCAATTATGGAAGAAATTTTTGATAAATATTTTATATATTTTAAATCATTTTTGGTTAATGGTCTATTTTCGATTATTGCTGTATTCAATCTTAAATTATATATATATCGAGAAAGTGATTCGAAAAATTCGGATTTTTCTATATCAGTAAAGGAATTAATTATATTATTTATATTTTCCTTACTCAATTCTTGTATATTTGAAATGTATTCAAATTCACGTATATCTTTTAATTGTGAATTTCCAACAAGATAGTCGGTACTGACATTAAAAAAATGTGCTAACTTTATTAAAACACTATAATTGGGCTCACGTCCATTTTCCCAATAAGAAACTGTTTGAACATATACTTTAGTATCATCACCAATATTATCTTTAATATGATAATTGTTAAATTCATCAACAAATTGCTTTTGAGTTAATCCTCTAGATTCTCTTAATTGTTTTAAACGTGTATTAAAAACCATATTTTACCACCTCTTACTAAAAGTATATCACTAGTTAATCAAAATGTTAATAAAAAAAATAAAAAAATCATTAATATATTGACAACGAATGAATTAATGCTAGAATTAAAATATAATCAACTAAAAATTTACAGAAAAGAGAAATAATTCAAAGAATTTATGATTGGAGTTGAAATTGTGTATAAATTAAAATCTGAAAGAGTTGCAAAGGGAATCAAGCAGAAAGATTTTGCAAAGCAATTAGGAGTTACACCACAATATTTAAATAGTATTGAAAATGGTAGAACAGAACCAAGACGAGATTTAATGATAAAAATATCACAATTATTAAATGTTTCAATACAGGAACTATTTTTTTATGAGGAAGAATATTCAGCAATTAATTAAATAGAGATGGGGGAGAATATGGTTGATATAAATGAATATAGAAAAATGGTTGAGAAGAAAACTTGTGATGTTAAAGAGCTTTCAAAAATAATAGGAGTATCAGAAGCAAAAGCAAGAAGACTTACACATATTGATGGTTTTCCAATAATATGTATAGGCAGAAACAGAAGAATTATTTTAAGCAAACTTGACGAATGGTTGGAAAATAATATTGGGGAATGTTTATAAGACTTATGGGGTGAATTAAGGGGGAAGTGTAATGAGTAAAAAAATTTATACTGTAATAGAAGCAGCGAAAAAGTTATCTATATCTAATAATATGATTTATCAATTAATTAAAGAAAAAAAGCTAAAGGCTATTAAAGTTGGAAGTATAAAGATACTGGAAAGTGATCTTTTGAAATATATTGATGACAATAATTAAAAGAATAATTATTCAAAATCCTAAAATATTAAAGAGTTATCAGATGGAGGATATATGGATTTTAGGATTATAAAATACTATATAGAAATATGTAAAATAATACGAATAGTACCTTCTTTTGAAGGGCTTAACTACTTTTATAAATTCTATAGCTTGGAGTGTGAGTATAATGGCAGATGCAAAGTGGATTAAAATTGCAATTGATATGTTTAATGATCCAAAACTTAAGATAATAAATTCAATGGAAGAAAAGGACTTGATAAATTATGTATGGATGAGATCTTTATTACTTGCAGGTCAAAGTAATATGAATGGATGTTTATATATAAATGAATCAATGCCATATACAATGAAAACTCTGGCTATAGAATTTGATAGAGCTTTTGAAGAGGTGAAACTTGCATTTAAGGTATTAAGAAAATTAGAAATGCTTGAAGTAACAGAAGATAGAATATTTAGAATAAAGAATTGGGCCAAGCATCAGAATGTTGATGAGTTAGAAAAACTTAAGAAACAAAATTGCGATAGAGTGGCTAAACATAGGGCAAAGAAAAGAGAGATTGAAGAAAGTAACAAGAAGAACGTTACAGAAATTAATATAGATGAAGATAAAAATAATTCTGAGATTATTAGTACACGAAATAATGATGATATACATGATGAATTTAAAGAGTCTCCAAATTATGATAATTGTGATATTGCAGGTAATGTTACACATATTCAAAGTAACATTACAGTAATGGAACAGAATAAGAAAGAGAATAAGACTAAGAAGAAGAATAAGATAGAGATTGGAAATAGCAAAGGAATTGATGAAAAAAATGCTTCTCAAAATACTGGGAAAGTTAAGTCTGAAAAAGAATGTAATTCAATTTTGAGTACAGCTGCTATAAAGTTACTGCAGCATTATGAACAGGTGACTGGAATAATGGGAGGTCTTGACATTGGAAGCTTAAGGCTTGCCATATCTACTCATGGTGAGGAAAATGTGAGAAAAGCAATTGATGAGGCTATAGAGACAGGAAAGACTAAGGGGAATATGAGATATATCAATGGAATACTTAGAAACTGGAGAAAAGAAGGATATCCAGAAGATGATGTGGGAGGAATAAACAATGGGGCAAAGTCAAATGGAAAGGGTAGTAGAGCAGATTCAAAACAATTTAAAGGAATCAAACCAAAGAAATGCAGAGAGCTTACGGAAGAAGAAAGAAAAAATCTTGGAGCAGCTCTCATATAAATGCAATAGATGCAGAGATACTGGATGGATATTAAAAAGACAGAATCATGCACAACCTTTGGCACTTCAGTGTGATTGTCAGAAGAAGGAGAGGATTAAAGATCATTGGAGATCATGTGGTATTAATCCTGAAATGATTAACTATAAATTTGCAAATTTTCAAGTGTGGAATGATTCCGCAGGAAATATGAAAGATACAGCAACAGTTTATTTTAATGAGTTTGATGATATAAGAGATAAAAGAAGAAACAGCATTATGTTATGTGGACAGGTTGGTAGTGGTAAAAGTCATCTTACTATAGCACTCGCCATCAACTTTTTAAAAAGAAAAATTGATGTTATGTATATGCCTTACAGAGATGTTATTACAAAAATTAAACAGAACATGATTGATGAAGAATATTATAGAAGAAGTATTTCAAAATATCAGACTTGTGAGATTCTTCTTATTGATGACCTCTTCAAAGGAAAAGTAAATGAAAGTGACATTAACATAATATTTGAAATTATTAATTATAGGTATTTGAATTTTATGCCTGTAATAGTCAGCAGCGAATTTTCAGTAGATAAGCTTCTTGATTTTGATGAAGGGGTAGGGTCTAGAATTTATGAAATGTGTAAGGACTATATTGTTGAAGTAGAAAAAACAGTACTTAATAATTATAGATTGAAATAAATAAATTAAATAAATGTACAAGCAAGTACATGATATATAAAAGGAGAGATTGATATGTTTGGACCAGGAATTATAAGAAAGTTAGATGATTTAGGAAGAATAGTTATACCAAAGGAAATAAGAAAAAGGCATGAAATCAATGATAAAGATTTTGTGACAATTATTGATGCAGGAAGTCATGTTATTGTTAAAAAATATAGAAATGGCTGCATATTCTGTGGTGGTGAACAAGATATTAGTGAATATAAAAATTTATATGTATGCAGGATGTGTAGAAAATCCTTGAATAAATAGAAGTATGAGAGGTGATGTTATATGGAGAATAAAGATAATATAAGTATATTTTCTTCAGATCAATTTGGAGAAGTTAGAGCAATACTTAATGATGATGGCAGCATATCAATTAATGCAGAAGATGCTGCAAGAGGATTAGGGTGGGTACAAATAAAAAGTGGTAAAGTCTATGTAAGATGGGAAACTGTAAATGCTTATTTAAATGAATTAAACTTTTCCCAACTTGTTGGGAAAGATGATTATATTCCTGAATCATTATTTTATCTACTTGGAATGAAAGCAAATAATGAAGCAGCTCAAGAATTTCAAAAATGGCTTGCAGTAGATGTTCTTCCACAGATAAGAAAAAAAGGAACATACTCAATTAGTGATCAGGAGATATCACCAGAACTTAAAGCTATATTTTGCATAGATAAACGTACACTTGAAATTACAGATAGAGTTGAAAAGTTAGAAAATAATATGACCATTGATTACAGTCAGCAGGAAGAACTTAGAACATTAGCAGTTAAGAAGGTTGTTGCAATACTTGGTGGAAAAAATACACCAGCTTACAGGGAATTAAATAAAAAAGCATTTAGTAGTATATGGCGTGATTTTAAAAGAGTTATGGATGTTAATTCATACAAGAATACTTCTGTAAAGATGTTTCAAGCTGCTAGAAAGATAATAATTGAATGGCAGCCAGATAGGGAATTGGAACTTATGATTAAGGGAGCTAATAGTTTTGTTAAATAAATGGGATTAGTGGATTGAATGAATTTAGATATGGTTATGTTTTAAAAGAAAATATGAGATAATAATTCAGTAAAATTTAACAAAATAGAAAATATTTAGGGTATTACAGAGATTAATTGTAATACCCTTATTTTGTAGCTGTTTCAGAATATGTATTTCTACATTTTTAAAGATAGGTTAAAAACAATCATACTTTTTTAAATTTTCTTGGAATTTATCACAAAAATTTAAAAAAGCATCAGAACTAACAAGATGATCACCAGTAGAAAAATGAGTTTTTGAAAATTCTTTCATTTCTGAAATAAAAGGTAAAAATGAAGATGTTTTTGAATCAGAATTATCCAAATCAAAATCTGGAACATTGTATCCTTGATAACGCATTTGATTAGTAATTCTTCCATATTCAAGGATTAGATTTATACGTTCTTCTTTTGATGAAAAGTCAGTTTCATCAAGTGTTTTATTAAAAGCATCATTTGCATTAATTTTATTTAGAATATTTTCTTTATCAGAATCTAGTTTAATTGAGCTACTTAGTTCAGATGTAGTAATTTCATCAGAAGAACTTTTATTTGTTATTTTATTAGTAGAATCAATATTAATTAAATTTGTATTAGTATAATTGGTTGAATTGTTAATTAAAAAATTATTCATAATCAGTACTCCTTTTAGTATATAAATTTTTATGTATACAATTATTATCGTGTTATGAATAAATTAGTTTAACTGTAAAATTAAAGTATTTATTAAATATATCGATAAAAAATAGAACAAAAAGTAAAAGGAGAGTATAAATGGATAAAAATAAAAAAGGAATAGCAAATTTAAAAATAGTTGCGTCATTAATTACTATATTGTTAGTTATTGGAATAAGCATTCCGATAGATGCTTATGCAAGTAATATTGATTATAATTGGAAGTTTAGCATATATAAAGCAATAGATGCCGAAACTTTAAAGACGCCAAATACCATAGATCAAAATTATATATTAAAAGGAAAAGATGTTATTATTGATACTGAATATATAGCTACAGCTTATACAAAAATTTATGTTTATGTAAATGGAGTTTTTGTAGATCAAAGTGATATAGAATGTGAAACGTATAATTTTTCTCAACAAGGAAATGCATACTATACAGCATATAAATTGAAGAATTTACATACTGGAGTTAATACAATAAGGGTAAGAGCATATAAACCATATACAGTAAATTTAGATCCAAATTATCAGGGACCAGAATATAGAGATGATACTATAACAGTTATAGTTCAAGGTAGTATTGATGAATCAATTAAAAATATAAATTCAGGAACAGCTGTTATAGCTGATTATGAATTATTAGGAATAACAAAAGTAACATCAAGTAATATAGCGAATGTAAGAAATGCAATAATTGCAGCCAAGGAAAAAAAGGGATCTGACTTAACACAAACAGAAATAGAACAAGTTGTAGAATATGCAGCAAATGAAAAAGAAACAGCAGTTAAAAATATAATTGCAGGACAAGGTAAATTATCAGATTATCAGATATTAGGTATAACTAATGTAAAAGAAGAAAACTTAGAAGATGTAAACTGGTATTTAAAAGAAAAAGGAATAACTGATGAGTCTCAAATAAAAAGTAATGTAAATACAGTAGTAAGTGCATTAAGTAATATAAATAATGGAACAATGACTTTAAGTTATTATCAAACATTAGGAATAACAACAGTAACATCAAGTAATTCAACTGATGTAAAAAATGCAATATTGGTTTCAAGAAAAGAAAAAGCATCTGATTTAACAAGAACAGAAATACAAAATATAATAATAGAATTGCCTAATAAAAAAGAAGCATCAATTAGAAAAATAGTTGATGGAAAAGGGACAATAAGTGACTTTGAAATGATAGGTATAACCAATGTAAAAGAAGAAAATTTAGAAGATGTAAACTGGTATTTAAAAGAAAAAGCAATAACTAACGAATCTCAAATAAAAACAAGTGTAAATGCTATTGTAGCTGCATTGAATAATATAAATAGTGGAACAATGACTATAGGGTATTATCAAACATTAGGAATAACATCAGTAACATCAAGTAATGCAAGTAATGTAAAAGCTGCGATAATAGAGGCAAAGAAAGAAAAAGGGTTTAATTTAACAAGAATTGAAATAGGAAAAGTTGCAGAATCTGCATCTAATGAAAGGGAAGTAATAATTAAAAAAATAATTGATGGACAAGGATCGTTGAATGATTATCAAATGATAGGGATAACCAATGTAAAAGAAGAAAATTTAGAAGATGTAAACTGGTATTTAAAAGAAAAAGCAATAACTAACGAATCTCAAATAAAAACAAGTGTAAATGCTATTGTAGCTGCATTGAATAATATAAATAGTGGAACAATGACTATAGGGTATTATCAAACATTAGGAATAACATCAGTAACATCAAGTAATGCAAGTAATGTAAAAGCTGCGATAATAGAGGCAAAGAAAGAAAAAGGGTTTAATTTAACAAGAATTGAAATAGGAAAAGTTGCAGAATCTGCATCTAATGAAAGGGAAGCTGCAATTAAAAAAATAATTGGTGGACAAGGAACATTGAATGATTATAAAATGCTAGGGATAACAAATGTAAAAGAAGAAAACTTAGAGGATGTAAATTGGTATTTGAAAGAAAAAGGAATATTAAAAGAATCGGAAATTAGTAAGAATGTAAATATTATTATAAATACTTTGAGTTATGTAAATAAGGGAACAACAAGTATAAGTTATTATCAAACACTTGGAATAACAACAGTAACATCAAGCAATGTAAGCAATGTAAAGAACGCAATAATATCAGCAAAAAAAGAAAAAGGTTCTGATTTAACTAGATTAGAGATAGAGAAAGTAATATTAAATTTAATTTAATATTATATTCGTGGTAATTTAAGAGTTAATAGTATTATATAGTAAAAAGAAAAAAATCCCATCAGTAGAATATGCCTGATGGGATTTTTTATGTGATTATTGTGCATCAAAAGTTGTGATTTTTCTTTCAGTAAGCTTGGCTTCAACTTTGCTTATATAAGCACCGTTCTTTGTTTCAAAGATATCATTAGAAATGATATTATCCATAAGAGCATTAGCTTGCTCAGAAGTAACATCTTCCTTAACACCAGAGATAGTAAGAGAATTTTTCTTACCAGTTTCAGTCATAAAAGTTAAAGTTAAAATATATTCCATATTAAATTTCCTCCTCAAAATAATTTTATAGATTGTAGGTTTTAAAGATAATCAATAGATTATCAAATGTTCACAATTAATACCCACAAGGGGTATCAATTGAATTATCCTTGTACTAACTGATCACTTACAGTCATATAGACATTTCTAGTTTCATCAGCTAAAACTGATTTAACTGCATTTGCAACAGCAAGTACCTTTTCAGGATCTATGCCATCTTTTACATTAGAAAAAGATTTTTTGCTGTAAGTAGGATTACCAAGAGCATCAGTACCCTTTCTTACTTCGATTGCAAAACTTGCACTATCTGCGATTTTATTAACTGCCATATTACATTACCTCCTTGAATTAATTTTCATTATGTATATATGGAGAAATAAAAAAAGTGGTACATGTATGTTTAAAAAGTTCTAATATGGCAAGTAATATAAATAATAAAAAAGTTTATATGAGGATTTATGGAAGAGATTTTAAATACTTTAAGTTCATTTTTATTTATAGGGTTTTTAGTTGCTATCTTTATTGGAGGTGGAGCTATTGGATATGTTGTTGGTTTTCTAAATTGTAGTAAGAGTTATAAAGGATTAATTGCTTATGTTGAGAATGACTTTAAGGATAGTATAAATAATATTATGAAAGAATAGGTTTATTTAAGGAGTGAAATGGACTATCTGCTTGTAAAGTATATGTGTAATAGAAGCATACTTAATCAGAGGTCCATTTCTTGTGTTTTTAACTCACTTCACATATTCATGTTCTGTTCTGACAGCGGATTAAAATAATTCTATTGTTTGTGTAGTCATGTTGTTTTAGTCTGCATTATTTTGCAGACTATCTTTTCTATTTTACTTATAATTATTTTATTTATTTTTAACTCGCTATGCTCAAACAAAGGAAACCTTTGAGCCATCGCTCAAAGCTGAACATATGATAAAGCTGGGGCTTCATTTTATTTTGATTAAGTTAATATAACATATGGATTCTTTAATAGTAATAGAAATATATAATACATAATTAGAATAGTAGTAATAATTAGTATATATGGTATACGTAATTTTTAAAGGACAGGTTTTAATATGGAGTTAAAAGAAGATTATTTTGGCACCTTAACCATCACCCATAAAAGTACAGGTTATTAGCTATAATTTCTAAGTCCACATTTCTTTTACGGCAAGCTCCAAAGAAATATTGACAAAGAAAGTCTACGCATTAAACTAGTCCTTTATATGGGTACCCGATGTGGTGCAGTCCTAAAACTAGAGAATATAGATGCATATGCTTATGCATGTAGAGGAATATGTTTAACTAAGGTATACTTAATAAAAGATAATGTTTTTTGCTACATAGATACTTGGAATATAGAGGACAGTATTATTTGAGGTTAATGAAAAGGCAGGTAGACTTAACGCTAAACAAGCCGTTGTTCCGATAATATACAAGCCATTAAAGTTAATGGCAAAGTTAAAAATGTTGGAGTCAAAGTAAGTTAATTAATGGATCAACTGAAATGGCTAATTATTACATATATGAAAAACATGAGTTATAATGAATTATATAGTCAAATTAATGACGGTAAGATGTTATTCAACTAATGTCTATAATGGGCAGTTCAATTGCATTAAATATTTAGCATGATGAAATAACTATTGATAACGTAATAAGCTTGATAAAACAGAATATAGATTATTGAGGTATATATCAAGCTTATGAAAATGAATAGTATTTTGGAGGAAAGTTATGGAAGAAAAAGAGTTAGAAAAATATATAAGAATTTTAGAAGAACATGGTCAAGTAAAAGCAGATTTATATAAAAATACTTTAGTTCCTAAAACTTTATATAAATATATATATTTATCAGATAATATTGATGAAAATGAAAAAAAAATTAACGCATTAGAAAATAATCAAATTTGGGTATCCAGATATACAAATCTAAATGATCCATTTGAATTTGGTGCTATGTATATAGATGATATGAAGATGAAAAATGAAGGTTGTAAAAATGATGAGATAGAAATAACTAAGCTTATGTATGAAAAGCAAAAGAATTTATTAAGAATATGCAGTTTTAGTGGAATAATACAAAATATGCCTATGTGGGCGCATTATGCTAATAATCATAAAGGATTTTGTGTAGAATATGAGGTGAGTGATCCTAAAAAAATTTATCCTGTAATATATACTGAAACAAGACAGGAAAATCATAATTTAATAGTACAAATGGTTAAAACATTTTATAATCTTAATAGACAAGAAGAGAGAAATGATCATCATGCAATGAATGCTAAAACTTTTGATGATGCAATGAAGTATATATCATACATATATTTGATAAATGCTACAAAAAATAGTTCATGGAGTTACGAAAAAGAATATAGAATAATTTTTGCAAAATCTGAACCAGATAAATTTAATGGTGAGTTAGTTAGATGTAATGATTGTGGTATAAAAGCTAAAAGAGTGTATGTAGGTAATTCATGTAATGAAAAAGATACTAAAAGAATTAAAAATATTAGTAAAAAAATAGGTTTAGAAAATTCGAAGAAGATGTGTCTAAAAAATGGAGTTACTTTTGAATTAGACTCTTGCGAAATATAGCAAAATGTATGATTTAAATAATTAGAATATGATGGTATTATTAAAATGGGACATGTTATATCTATATTCTTGCATTATGCATATTGAGAAATGAATAAGATAACATGCTTAAATGAGATAAATGCATTGGCATAACAGATTCTTAAAATGGTAAAATAATAGATTTTTTTACAGTTATATGATTCGTGTTGAAGTAATTGTTATTTTAGAAATTATGAATTTATTTAAGTGAAATACAACAGATAGATTGAGAATAATAAAAAAGAAATGGATGAGATTTATGGAAAAACATCAAGAATATCTTCTAAGGAATGAAATTGAACAATTTGTTATAAATAAAATAAATTGTTCTCTAAACGAATATTATGAAAATTATAAAGATGAAATTGGATTTTTATTATATTATCCATTATATTATTTTGAATATGATTTATTAAGTGGACAACAAAAATTGATTGAAGCGAATATTGAAAATGAAAGCAAATTAATGGAGTATATACTTCCAAATTATCATCAAGAAAAAATGAAAAATTTGTATGCAGTTTCTTGGTTTATAAAAGAAATGAAAAAAAGAAAGTATAAAAAAATAAAAAAATTTACTTTTAATTTAGATACCTTGGAAAATTTCCGTAATAATTACAATCAAATAATAAAAATGTACAAAGATTATTTCAGTTCAATGGAGTTAAAAAAAAGAAGAGGTGTTTCGGGCTTTAAATTAATTGAAGTTTATGAAAATAATTATAAATTAGCAGAAAGATCAATTCAGGATAGTATGATAAAAGAACAAATATATTTTTATGGAATGTATGATGAGGATTTTCAGAATGAGATAGATGATTCTATGGAAATTAATTATTATATTATGCTAAATTATAATTTATTAGAAACTATGATATTTAAAAAAGAAGAATATAGGGCTATGTTAAAAAGAGTCAATGAATTGAATGATAACATTGATCAGAAGTTACTAGATTTATCTATAGATAGAGTTTCAATTGATATTGATAAATTAGGTGGGAATATCGAATCTGAAATTATAAATGATATTGATGAATATAAAAAAATAATTGGATACTTTTACTACTTAAGCAGAGTGAATTTGTTAAAATGTGTAAACAAACAATCTATAATGCAGGAGTTTGAGAAAAATTTATTATTGAAATTTAATTACAATGAGTTAGTGAACAGAATTTATAAAGCAACAAATATAGATAAAAGGGATATAAAAAAATATGTGGATTATCTATCAATCGATTGTGAAAAGATGGGAGGGTTACAGGAGTTTCCACTTATAAGATATGGTAATAGAGTTATATTTTCGATGACGTCGTTTATACTTAATGATTTTCAATTTTCAATTACAAATGGTCACAAATTTAAAGATATAACTTATCACAATAAAAAAGGAACAATATCTGAAACAAGTGAAAAGAGTTTTTATAAAAAAGCTAAAACTTACTCGAATATTCTTTATTCAATGGGATACAATTACAATTTAGAAGATGTAAAGACTTCATTTGGAGACGATATGAAGAGTGATATAGATTTTGCTATGTATGATAAGGAATCAAATTGTTTAATTGTTATTGAATGTAAATGGAAAGAGAATTTTTATTCTTATGATAGAGAAAATTATGTTAATATAATTGACTCATGTGATAAAATTTATAAAAAACAACTAGGAAAACATAAAGAATATTTAGAATTAGATCCAAAGCATATCAATAAATTATTTGAAAAAAATAATATGGCAGTTAATATAAATTCGCCAGAAATTTTTTATATTTTTGTTGATAAAAGAATACAATATCATTGTGATGATAAACATATTGTTTCTGAATATATGTTGTTATATTTAATGTCTAAACATACTGATGGAAAAACATTGAAATTAAAAGATTTAATAAATGAGATTTTAGGAATGAAGACAGAGATCACTTATGATGAAAAAAAATTGTTTAATATTATTCAAATAGGTGATAAAAATATACAACATAATTCTTTCGGTTTAGAATATAATTTTAATTTAACTGATAATTATTTTGAAGAAGATTACTTGCAAGATTTATTTGAAGTTCAATGAGTGAACCATTTGACATATAGAATATAGAAAATTACGAGTAGCCATTTATAAACTTACCATTATTTATACAACTAAAAGTTAAACAATATTTGGAAAGGAAACCTTTGAGCTAAAGCACAAAGCTAATTTCATAAGATGAAGCTAAAGCTTCATTCGTTATTCAGGTGCATTTAAAGTTGCAGTAAATCCTTATTTAAATAAAGTAAATATATATTAAAGACTTTAAAATTATATATTAATGTTTTTGCTACATATATACTTGAAATATAGAACTTTGTATTATTTATAGGGTCTTAAAGGCAAGTACACTTACGCTAAACAAGCCGTTGTTCCGATAATATACAAGCCATAATTCTTTATGGAAATATTAAAAGAAAAAGTTGTTCAAAATGAAACTTAATATTTATATAAACCTATAGGCATGCATACTTCGGAAAACTTTGTTTAGCGAAATGTACATGCCTTATTTAATGTAATACTTAAAAGAAGATAATATTTTTTGCTGCAGGTATGTAGTGAAATTATAATTTTGTTAATCAATGAGACAGGACTTTCCTTACTTCACAATTGCACTTTCAATGTCCTGCGGACTTTTACAGTAGCATTGTTACATAAAACAAGTCCTTAATATCATAATTTTAATGTTTAATCTTAGCGCACTACGTGTAGGCGGTAGAGGTTGGGGGCTTGGAGTTGCTGTAATAACAGCAGTTCCATCTTGTACTAGCAGGAGCAGTCCACCTTCATGCATAATGCCTCTTACTACGTCAAGCTATACCATTGACCATATGTGGTATTCCTCTAGGGAAGTCAAAGGCATAGCGTTGTTTCGTAAGAGACTTTTTATGCATTTCAGTATACAGGCCCCAGCAGGTACAAGAACGCCCCCAGATTTTACTTCTAATGTTTTAATAATAAATCCTAAAAAGGAATCTTAACCCTTGAGGTTACGGTGCAAGGCCTGCCGGCAGCAAGAAATTTTTAGAATAAATTATTGCAATTAAATTAGGAAGGTTAGAGAGTTTGAAATTAGATGATACACATTATGAAGAGAATATAGTGTAAGAAACTAAACCGTATTTATAGTATTTTATCTATTACTTTTATATGGCAATATAACTTAAATTACTATAAAAATAGTTAGAATAATCAAAGTTGTTACAGTAAAACATATGATTATAATAAGTAAATTATAGTAGTGTATATAGGAAGATAGAATTAGTAAAGTTAAGAACAGAAGATGTTAGAGAAAGATACTTTGCAGCTAATTATTATGGGGCGCTAGTAGAATCGGTATTAAAATTTATAAGATTTAAAGATTAACTTAAAAAACATATTGGAGTGTGAGGCTAGATTGAGAAAAATAACATTAATATTAATTTTTATATTGTGTTTAACAGGTCTCTTTTATGCAGATAAATCTTTTGCGTTAGACACAAAAGAACTATCCAAAGAAGAAGTATCTAAACTGCCTGAAGATTCAATGGATAAAATATATCAAGATTTAATTATTTGTTTATTTGTTCCGTATATACAAAAAGAAGTGAACAATTACTATCAAAAATATTTAACTGAAAAGCCAACAGTTTTTCAAGATAGCGTTGATATAGTAAACATTAAAAGAAAAAGTGAAGGTGGATATCTAATTCGATCAGAACTTATAGTTCATCCATTCGTTGGACCTTACAATTATGTTGGAGATGATAGAATAATAATTGAAACTGGAGTGGATGGATATCTTAAGGTCATTAATTTTGAACATATTAAAAGTTATCAATTGCCATGGAATTGGCAACATATAGTGAAAAAAACATATTAAAATAATTAAATTATAGACTACATTGATTATATGTAGTCTATGTATAAAATAAGTAAAATCAAATAGTATACAAGCAATATAAAAAAGTTATTTTAAACCGAATAAAGTAATATTTAAAAAATATGTTATAATTAAACAAAAGAGAATTGCAGCGGAGGTATAATTAAAATTGAAGTATACTGAACTTCCTAAGTTAGAAGATAGGACAATGTATGAAAAAATGCTATTTGTATTTAGAATTATTTTAAGTATTGCAGTAATTATTACTGCAATTGTTGAAATAACAAATCTATTAAATTGGGTAAATAATGTTTCTCAACTTTTGCTAGGAGGTATGTTTTTTGTTATGTTTCTAGAGTATAGAAAATACAACACTTTACAAGCATGTTTAAGTTTGGTGATTTCTATATTTATAATCTCAATTTTTGCTATAGATTATTACAACATATTAATATAATTAGTGTGTAATTGTAGATTGTAGGAATATTATTATAAATTTATACTATTTAAAGAGAAAATTATGAAAATTGATGGTATGGTAATACTTTTTAACTTTATTAATGTTGGACTAATAATTGTGATAATAATAGGAATATTTAAAGTGATAAAAGAAGTTAAGAAGTTTATAGACAGAAATAAACAAATGGATAAAAAGTTAGATATCATCTTAAATTAATTAGAAAAAGGCAAGAAGATTAATACTTATATATTGTAATACTTTGATTGCTGATTTAACTAAGCAAGGAATTAATAATATTTGAAAAGTGAATAATGTAATATTTACAATTTATATTATAATTCGTTTAAAAGAGTAAATTATATTGTAGTGAGATTGTTTTAAAGGAGCATACAAATATGAACGAATTTCTTGAACAAATTAAAGGGTATGTGAATGCATTTGAGGCTATAAATAATGGGAATTATGAAGGACCAGATTATTTAGTTGATGAAATTGAATTTAATAGTGATACGGATAGGCTAAATACTAGAGAAAATTATATAATGAAAATATGTAATTCTAATGAAAAACCAAAATCACTTTGTTTTGAAAGAATTGATAAATGGCAAGAGTCATTGGAAATAATTTTTACAAATTATTTTACTCGAAATGTAAAATTAAGTACTAATTTGTACAAAATAAAATTCATAGATATGATTAATAAATATATAAATAATGAACACTTTGGAGTTCTAGGTTCAGGGATTAACAATTGTTATAGTAGTATTACAGAATATTTTGGAGAAGTTTCAGGGAGTGATATAATATTTATTTTTAATGGTAAGATGCTTATTCTTCACTTTGGAATAAATGATTAATACAATGTTTTAAACATTACGTATAATTAGAAATAAGAAACAATTATACTTTGGGGCATTACAATTATAGCAGTAAGAAAATAAATGTTATAAAGGGCACTCACATGCGTTCAACCCTTTACAACATTTATTTTTTATGCAGTTTTATTTTCTGCCCCCAAAAGCACTATATGGCTTGTCTCATAATATGAGTAATAAATCATAGTTTATGTAGTAGTTCATAATTGTATCTGAATTAATATAAAAATAAGATAGCTGAAAACATTGCAGCTATCTTATGGGATCTTATATGATTAAAAAGAAAAATTGGGCTATATTATAATTCTAGATAGATTAAATTATTTTAAACATATTAAGTGAAAAATATAGAATTTATTTTATTAAGGGGTAAGCTCTTTCATTTATATTTAATTCTATCTGTTCATATTTTTCTTGTGGGTGAGTTTTTACATAGTATCTGTATTTTTCAATATAATAAGACTTTACTTTTCTTTTTCCATCTGGTGGCAGAGTATCAAGTAGTGCTTCAAAATAATCTCTTGAAATAATACTTTCTTCATTTTTTAACCATTCATTAAAATTCATATTCTCAAATCCCTTCATTGTTATATATTTATTATTCCCACTAGGGAATTTTTTTATGCACTTTTATGTATAGAAATTAATGAAAGTGGAAATAATATAAATAAGGGAGAAATATTAAAGAGGGAATAAAAGGAGCTGGAGTTTATGAGTCTATTGAGTTTTGATTTAATGGAGACAGAATTAATGTATGAAATGCAGTATTTTGATGAAGAGAAAAAGGGTGTTATAACATATGAGTATTTTTACAAAGATTTAGAGAATGATGGTCAATATATACTTCATTTAGTTCCAGGAACGGTAAATGAAAAGATGATAAAAATGTCACATTATTTATTTTTTGAATGTGGTGAAGGTGCTTATTATATGGATGAATTTGATTTTAATGTATTAGCTAGAAATGCTCAAAGGCAAGCAAAATGCCATCCAATGAATTGTAAATTCATAAACTATGAAACATATAGAAAAATTGAAGCGTGGAAATAATCAAATAAGATGTATAAAAAGTTGAGATAATGGAAATAATATAAATAGGGAAGTTTATTAAGAGGGGGACAAAAAATGGTATAAAAGAAAGGGTTGTTCAAAATGAAGTTTGATTTGAAAAATTCAAAATTATTGTTTGAGGTGAGATACAAAAGTAAGAGAAGTGATGAAATTTATACATATGAATGGCTTTATAGAAGCAATGACGGAAAATATTTTATGCATTTTGATGGTGGTAAATATAGTGAATATGCAGTGAAAATTGGATATTATGATTTTTTGGCAAGAAGCGGGAATTTCTTTATGGAAAAAATTAATATTAATCCATGGAAAGAATCAGCATTAAGTTGTAAGAAGAAATGGCCTGAAGAATATATGGTTATTGACTGGGAAAAAGAAGAGGATGAAGCAATAACTGATGAAATAAAATTAAATGAAGAGTATATGATGACAATAGGAGATTTAGCAGAATCAAGATTACCATTTTAAATAAAGGAGCGGGAGCTCCTTTTATTATGTACGTAATTATGAATTATGGTTGAATTAAGCATTAAAATAAAAAACTAAAAGGACAAGCTATAAGCATAATTACCCTTAAACTTCCTATCACCTAAAGAATGAAGCGCATGAAAATGTCAAAGGTGTGCAAGCATATGCTTGTACAATTCACTTTCCTTTGACATTTTCAGGAGTGAAATTACAATGTTCATGGAAGTTTATAAAAGAAAAAGAATAATATAGTGCAGTATAAAAATTATAAAATAATTCCTTGCTGCCGCAGGCCTTGCACCGTAATCCAATGTGTAAAGATTTCTTTTTAAGATTTAGTGTTTAATAATTAGAAGTTTAAAAAGCTGGGGGCGGTCTTGTACACGCAGGCACGAGTCCACATATTAGAGTATAAAAAGTCATTATGGAGCAATGACTTACCTCTGCCATCCCTAGAGGAATACCACAAAGAGGCAGTGGTATGTCTTGACGGAATAATGGCATTATACTCGGATGTGGACCGTTTCTGCCAGTACAAGATGGAACTGCTGCCCTGGTAGCAAGTCCAAGCCCCCGCCACCATAACGCCTGCACGTAGTGAGCAAATAATTAACACTTACATTATGATTTTAAATGCTTGTTATACGTAGTAATGCATCTGGAAATGCATGCATTGGAAGAGCAATTACGCAGTAAAACAAGCATTTACTCATTGATTCACAAAATTATGATTTCACTACAGAACGGTAAAACAGGACATTAATTTTTAATGAGTAATCCATAGTGAAACATATGCCTCTTCATACATATTTATATGTATCTATTCCTATAGTATTAAGAATGCACCCCATCGGGACCTACAAAAGAACTAGTTTAATCCTTTTGTTTCTTTTGTCTACATTTGGCTTCTGAACACTTGCAGGAAGACAATATGTGGACTTAGGAAACATAGGTAATAACCTGTCCTTTTTGTGGGTGATGGTTAAGGTGCCAAAAGAATTAATATAATTATTAACATTAACGATAATACTAGTGGTAATAGTAGCAGTAAGCTTAAAAGTACATGTCCTTTATAAAATACGTATACCAGATATAGTATAGGAAATAGAATTAAAACATTAAGGTTATTTAAGATAAATCCAAAGATTAAGGAATTTTGATGACTACATAATTTAAAAATAGAACGTAAAATTAACTGCAGGTCCTGGGGTGATGAAGCGTCAGCTTCATCATAGATTTAGCTTTGAACTTTAGCTCAAAGGTTTCCTTTGTGTGAGCATAGCGAGTTAGATTTAAATGAAATAATTATAAGTGGAACAGATGGAGAAAAGATTATAGATGTTTAAGAGAAAATCAGAATAATAACAAGTAACATTAGAATTATTTCAATCCTTTGTAAGAACAGAACAGGTCGGTGTGGAGTGAGTTATAAACACAAAAAATGGACCTCTGCTGAAGTGGCTTATATTATTTGGGTAAATATTGATGTAACAATAAAAATATTTGTATGATGTGCAGAGAGTCTATTTTAACTCCTTTTATTGTTTTAAAAATATGAAAATTTACCTATAATTAAAGTAGAAAGATGGTAAAAAATTAGACCTCTTGGGTGTTACTAAGGCAGCTTGAGACCAAAGTTGCTAAAGTTTGTTTTATAGGTAATAGTGCACTATATGCAGATATGATGTAGAAAAATATAAAAATGTTCATTGAAAATTGAATGATGCTATCTTACAAAATACTATATAATTGATTTATAATAGTAATTAAATTAAATCTTGTGAGGTGATTTTAATGGGAAAATTGATAACACCATTAGGCTCAGTAACGATATATGACAATGACGTTGAGATAGAATATAATGCGATAAAGTTAGATAATAATATAAGATTACTTTCTGAAATTAATGGCAGATATAAAATAGTAGTAGAATATGAAAGTGATAATTTGTCACATTTAATTTGTTGTGTAATTGATGATATGGATTGTAGCAAAACAAAAAGTTATCCTGAATCTGGAGAAAGATTAGAATGCCAAGCGTTTTATCAAGATAAAATCAAATTATCAATTGGAATAGAATGTGATACTGGGTATTTGAATACTGGAGAAAGAATTGGCAGCTATGATTATGACAGTATATATTTAGATAATGGAATGGGATACATTATATTACCAACTACTAAATCTCATGAACTTATTTTTGGTATAGCTTGGATTAATGAATGTACTGATGAAAATGATGTACAAACATGGTTTGGAGCAGACCCAACATATATGTGATTGATAAGTAATATGGTAATTCAAAATGTTCTTAAATCATGAATCAATAAAATTAAATAGCAAATTGTAAAATCGTATTATTCAAGAGATTGAGTTTGCGATTTTTTTAGTGTGAAATTCTAATAAAGTGGGTAGGTAGTAAACATATCAAAAATAATATGTTTATTACCTTTATCTTTATGCAACATTCCCAGAGTCATTTTTTTTATCCTCTTCAGGATCAATAACAACTCCAAGTTTAGTAGAAATTATGGTATTAAGTTTATTAATTGAAGCTGACAGAGAACTCAGTTGCTTTTCCAGTCTAATCAGCAGGTAACAGCTTACTGCAACTGGAAAGCCATTGTTTACTACCAGGTTAATTAATTCATTAACTTCCATAGGTATCACCTCCTGATATGTATATATGTAATATGAGAACTATTGAATAGCATTTGTGGTTTAGCATTAAACTTAAACATTTATTTAGAAATATTTAAGTTTAATTTAATGTTAAATAATTAGTGATGAAATGGTTTTGCAGTGTAAATATTACATATAAAGTAAAAAAACATTGAAAATTCGACGTGAATTATACAATCAACATATAATTTGTGATATTATTTAACTGTAAGCAAAACGACGTTTTACATAAATAAATTTATGAGGAGAAAAAGTATGGCGTTTAAAGATGAGTTACAAAGATTAACGGTACAAGTAAAAGAGAGAATGGTACATATTACGAATGAGGAAATGACAAAACAGGCATTAATTATTCCATTTGTGCAGATGTTAGGATTTGACGTATTTAATCCAATTGAAGTAAGAGCAGAATATAGTGCTGATTTTGGGAATAAGAAGGGAGAAAAAGTTGATTATGCTTTATTTAAAGATAATGAACCAATAATATTTATTGAAGCTAAATCTGTTAATGAAAATTTAAATAATCATGATGCACAATTATCAAGGTATTTTAATTCCACTACAGATGTGAAATTAGCGGTTCTTACAAATGGTATTGAGTATAGATTTTTTACAGATTTAAATGCAAACAATGTTATGGATGATGCTCCATTTTTAATATTAAATTTATTAGATCTTAAGGATTCAGATTATGAAAATTTAAGCAGGCTTAGAAAAGAAAATTTTGATAAAGAATCATTAATAGATTACGCAGAAGAATTAGTATATACATCAGCGTTAAATGAAAGTCTTAGAAATTTATTTAAAAATCCTAGTGATGAATTTATAAGATTTATAATAAAAGATTTTAGTGAAACAAGAATAACTTCAAATGTAATTGATAGATTTAGACCACTTGTTAAAAAAGCTATATCAAATGCAGTTTTAGATATAGTTAGTAAAGGATTGTATCAGCAAGAAGAATTAAAGGAAAATTCCGAGGATGTTCAAGAGGAAGTTGTTAATTGTGTTAACGATGAAAATAAAATTGAGGATTCTGGGAAAAAAGGAGTAGTAACTACTGAAGATGAATTAAAGGCATTTGAAATTGTAAAAGATATATTACAAAGAAATGATAGGGATATTTCAGAAGTTAACTATAAAGATACTACAAATTATTTTTCAATATATCTTAAAAATACTACAAGATGGATAATTAGATTTAATCTTGATGCAAGTAAAAAAAATATTATGACAAAGTTAACTGTAGAAAATGCTACAGAAAATTGTCCTGGCTATATAGTAGAACAAGCACCTAAAAGTGTTGGGGAATCAAGAATATATATACAATCAATAGATGATATTAAAAATATGGAAAAATATATATTAGATGCGTATGATCTAGCAAATAATTAGTTAATTAATAAATACTGGTTCCATAGTGTGTTCCAGTATTTATTTTTATATTTAGATACATTCCTATTATTATATTTAGTTTATTGGAATACTGTATTCATAGTTTTACTTATAGAACCTATCACTTATCCAATGTATGCTAACGCAATGGTCAAGGTCTGAGCGTAAGCCCCTTGAGGATTACGCTAGCATATATTAATTTTTATTAAAGGTTCGATAAATACCTAAAGATAATGTATGTTAAGTTAAAAGACAGTAATAGTCGTGTATCAAAACCTAATTCTAATTAAACTATATATAATAATCAATCCTCCATATGAAAATTAAGGAGGATTTTTTGTACACATTTAGTTATATATTGTATAATCTAAATAGGTATTTACGGTACGGTAAGTATTTTTATTATAAGTGGAATAAGGGGATGGACTAATGATTATTTATGAAGCAACAAAAGGTGAATTTATGAATGCAATGGATGAGGATACTTTAGTAGATTCTCTTGAAAAAAATTATATAGAAAAGGTTGGAAGAAGAACTTCTAATAGTGAAAAGAATTCATGGGTTAATTCACTACAGCATATGTACAAGGTTTTGAATGTATCAGATATTCATAATGATTGCGGTGTTGCAATTGAATACAAGATACCAGCAACATCTAGAAGAATTGATTTTATGTTGACAGGACTTGATGATGATGAGAAGAATAATGTAATAATATTTGAACTTAAGCAGTGGCAGAAGGTTGAAGTTATAAATGATGAAGATGGAAAGGTGAAGACTCTTCTTGGAGGAGCAATAAGAGAAACAACACATCCATCTTATCAAGCATGGTCTTATGCAAGTCTTATAGAGGATTATAATGATGCAGTGGAAAAGAACAATCTAATTCTTCATCCATGTGCATATTTACATAATTATAAATATGAAGGAAATGGAACAGATCCGATTCTTGATTCTGTTTATGATGAATATACAAGTAAAGCACCTGTATATGGAAAAGGTGATGTTAAAAAATTAAGACAGTTTATAACGACATATGTTAAAAAACCAGATTTTAAGGAAACAATAAAAAAGATAGAGAGTGGAAATATTAAACCATCAAAGTCACTTCAAGATGCACTTCTTATGATGCTTGAAGGAAATGATGAATTTAAGATGATTGATGATCAGAAGGTTATTTATGAAACTATTTTAAAAGACAGTAGAAAAGCAATAGAGAATAGTGGACATCATGTATTTGTAATTGAAGGTGGTCCTGGAACAGGAAAATCTGTACTTGCAATAAATCTTCTTGTAAAGCTTAGCAGATTTGATTATGTATGTCAGTATGTAACAAAGAATGCTGCACCAAGAAGTGTATATCATCAGAAGCTTAAAGGAGCATTTAAAAAGAAAGATATTGAAAATTTATTTAAAGGTTCAGGGGTATATACTGAATCACAGGTTGATGAATTTGATGTTCTTATAGTAGATGAAGCTCATAGATTAAATGAAAAGTCTGGAATGTTTAAGAACAAGGGCGAAAATCAAATGAAGGAAATAGTCAATTCTTCAAAGGTTTCAATTTTCTTTATAGATGAGTTCCAAAAAGTAACTACAAGTGATGTGGGAAACAAAGCTGATATAATAAAGTTTGCAGAGGAAAAGGGAGCAAAGGTAACAGAACTTAAATTAGAATCTCAGTTTAGATGTAGTGGTTCAGATGGATATCTTGCATGGATTGATGATGTTCTTCAAATTAAGAGTACAGCAAATTTTGATGGATTTGATATGAACTATGATTTAAGAATACTTGATGATCCTAATGAAATGAGATCACTTATTGAAGAAAAGAATAAAGGAAGAAATAAATCAAGAATAGTATCAGGATATTGTTGGAATTGGATAACTAAAAAAGGTGGAGAAAATTCTAATGAGTATGATATTGATATTCCAGAACATGATTTTAAGATGAAGTGGAATTTTGGTAATTCAACCACATGGGCAATAGATGAAAATTCAGTAAGTGAAAGTGGATGCATACATACATGCCAGGGACTTGAATTTGATTATGTAGGAGTAATCATTGGAAATGATTTAAGATTCCAGGATGGAAAGCTTATTACTGATTTTACGCAAAGGGCAAAGACAGATAAGTCATTAAATGGAATCAAGGGAATGTACAAAAAAGAACCTAAATATGCAGTAGAACTTGCTGATGAAATAATAAGAAATACTTACAGAACTCTTCTTACAAGGGGAATGAAGGGATGTTATATTTACTGTACAGATAAAGGACTTTCTGATTATTTGAAGAAGAGAATGGCAATGATTAAGTAAAAAGAGTAGTATTTTTAGTATAGAGAAAAAATATTATATTCAATTCAGCTTATGTCTTATAAAAAGAAATTATATAATTATTAGAGGTGAAAAATTTGGATAATAAAGCTAATATACAGGAATTGAAAGATATAATTAAACAATTTTGTGATGATAGGGACTGGGAGCAGTTTCACAATCCAAAGGATTTAACAATAGGGTTATCAACAGAAGCAAATGAGTTATTATCTTTATTTAGATTTAAAAATAATGAGGAAATGAAAGAAATGTTTGATAATCCTAAGAAGAGGGAAGATATTGAAGATGAAACGGCAGATATATTTTTCTTTTTGTTGAGATTTGCTCAGATGTATGGGATTGATCTAGAAGATTCTCTTAAAAGAAAGATAGAGAAAAATAATAAGAAGTATAGTGTGGAGAAATTTAAAGGATCTAACAAGAAGTATTCGGAGGAATAATATGAAGCTTTATAGTGGCAGCGCAGAACAGTTTATTTTAGATAATGATAAAAATTACATAATGGATAAGATGAAGTTGAACTTTTTCTATAAATATAGATATGAACCTTCAGAATATGAACTGTTATCATGGAAGAATTCATTAGAACAGTTATGCAGTATTTTCAGAAATGCTGGATTGAAAGATAATGGAGTAATTCTTGAATACAAGCTGCCTCTTACTTCAAAAAGACTCAACTGTATTGTTACTGGTAAAAGCAAAGAGAATAATGATGAAGCACTTGTTATTGAACTGAAGGAATGGCACAAGACACATGAAAGTAGTGGAAGAAATGAGGTTTATGCAAATGTGGGAGGATTGCAAAAGGAAATTCTTCATCCTTCAGTTCAAGCAAAACAGTATGTAGAATATTTAAAGGCAGTCCACACAGTTTTTAATAATGAAAATAATAATATTAAGGTAGAAGGCTGTACCTATTTACATAATTATATATTTCAAGAAAATGATTCTGTACTTGATGATAAGTTTAATGATGTGTGTAGAATTTATCCTCTGTTTAGTAGAAATGAGACAAAAAAACTTGAACAGTTTATTGGCAATAAAGTAGGTAATGGTAAAGGAACGGATATACTAAAGAAGATAGAGTGTGGAAAGTTCAAGCCAGATAAGAAGCTTATGAATCACGTATCAGATGTAATCAAAGGACTTCCACAGTATGTATTAATTGATGAACAGCAGATTGTTTATGACAAAGTATTAAGTATTACAGAAAGTGCATGCACAAGTAGTGAAAAGAAAGTAGTTATAATAAAAGGTGGACCTGGAACTGGAAAGTCTGTTATAGCTATAAATCTTATGGCAGATCTTCTTAAGGAAGGATATAAAACAAATTATGCAACAGGTTCAAGGGCATTTACTGAAACACTACGAAGTATAATTGGAAGCAGTAGTGCATCTACATGTAAATATTTTAATAGCTATATGAAATCAGAAGAAAATGAGTTGGACATTCTCATATGTGATGAGGCTCACAGAATAAGAAAAACAAGCAACAACAGGTTCACTAAAAAGGAAGATAAATCAGATTTGGAACAGATAGATGAATTGTTCAGAGCAGCAAAGGTATGTGTATTTTTCATTGATGATGTGCAGAAAGTAAGACCTGATGAAATAGGAAGTACTTCATATATAAGAGAAAAAGCACTTGAAAATGGATATGAGGTTTTTCAGTATGAACTCAAAGCACAGTTCAGATGCAGCGGTTCAGAAAACTTTGTAAGCTGGCTTGATAATACACTAGGAATTAATAAAACTCCAGATGTTATTTATGATACTTCAAGAGATGACTTTGAATTTAAGATTGCAGCCTCTCCAAAAGAACTTGAAGAAATGATAAAAGAAAAAGCAGAAGATGGGTATTGTGCAAGAATGGTAGCTGGATTCTGCTGGCCGTGGTCAAAAAGTCCTGATAAGGATGGCAATCTTATAAATGATGTTGTTATCGGTGATTTCAAAAGACCATGGAATGCTCATCCTGATATAAGAAATCTTAAAGATAATATTCCCAAAGCACCAAAGTGGGCACAAGATCCTAATGGAATAAATCAGATTGGATGTATTTATACTTCACAAGGATTCGAGTTTGATTATGTTGGTGTAATTGTTGGTAAGGACCTCATGTATGACATGAATGAAAGCAGATGGATTGGCAGCAGGGAACATTGTTATGATGTTATGGTGAAAAGAGAAAAGGAACATTTTACTGAACTGATAAAGAATACTTACAGAGTTCTTTTATCCAGAGGCATGAAGGGTTGCTTTGTGTGGTTTGAGGATGAAGGGGCGGAGAGGTTGTTTAGGAGTAGGGTGGAATATAAGTAAGATATAAACAAGTTAATTAACAAATTTAATATTTTTATTTATATGAAAGGTTTAAATTAATATAAATTATAAATTAATTAGATGATGTTAATAAAAAGATTTCTTAATTGAGGAAAATAAGATAAGTATTAAAGTTGAGATAAAATAGTGAATGATTTTATCTTAACTTTTTTCTTTACAATAATTGTCACAATTACATTATATCCTGTATAATAAAATTAGTATTTAAGGTATTTACAGTAATATAATTGGAGGAAGCTATGCATATATATTGTGACAAAGTATCAAACATAATTGATGTTACGAAGAATTATTCTGAGAAAGCAGTAAAGAAGAAATTAGGGCAGAAAATCTTAGAGAAATTCAAAAAGAATGTTGAAGCAGATGAAGAGTTGAAATCGGTATTTGCAGAAGAAAATGAAAAAGAGCAGCAGTCCTGGGAAAACTCTATTCCGGAGTTATTATGCGTAATTGCAGAATGTGGACTTGCTGATCTTTTTGTTGTTTTTGAATATGAATTGCCAGCAGGAAGAAACAGAATTGACTGTACCATTATAGGGAGAAACAAAAATGACGAAGTATGTGTACTTGTTGTGGAATTAAAGCAGTGGGTACAGATTTATAATGATCCAGAAAATGAAAATCCATGTAAAGTAAAGCTTAATAGTAATGATATTGAAAGGCAGCATCCATTAGCACAGATTCAGACTTACAGCAGTTTCTTAGAAAAGAACCATACTTTCTGTGAAAAGGATAGTGTACATGTTTATAAATGTGCATTCCTTCATAATTTTGAAGATAAAGAACAGCTTTTTGAAAAGCCTTATGATATTTATAGAAAGAGTTTCTATGATCTGACATTTACTAACAATGAAATTGATGACTTTAAAATTATGCTTAATAATATTTTCATAAATAAAAGCAGTTTAGAAGATGTCAGGGCATTTTATAATGGAGACTATACTACAGGGGAAAATGGACTTAAAGAGTTAAAGAATATTTTAAATAGCAATGAGGCAGTAACACTTCTTGAGGAGCAGAGGGATATCATTTCTCTATATTCTAATGCTTTGAAGAATATTAAGAATAACAGCAGTGAAAGAATTGTAGAGGTCATCAGTGGTAATGTAGGTTCGGGAAAAACCTACCTTGCTTTTGAAATGCTTAGAAGAGCTATTAGAAGGTTTGGAAATAGCAGCTGTTTTTATACACTGGTAAATGCAACTGTCAGAGATGTAATTCAGGCAACATTTGATACGAAAATTGCCTTATATACTGATAGTGTAGCAAATTTAAACAAGCCTAAGAATATTGTTATAATTGATGAAGCACATAGAATCAACAATGTGAAAGATACATTAGATAAATTACTAAGAAATACACGGATTGTTATAATTCTTCAGGATGATTCTCAAAGAATTCTTTTTAGTGAAGAGGGTACACGGGAGAATTATGAAAATGCAATAGATGAATTATCAAAAGTTTATGATATAAAGCGTTTATCTAGAGATAATGAAAATATGAGATTGAAAACTGATTTAAGGACAAATTCCAGAAGCAGATTTATTGAAAATTTAAATACATTTTTAAGTGATGAAGAAGACTGTAAAAGCACATATGTAAATAGTTTATATGAATTAGAAGTGATGGACAGCCTTATGGACATAGACAATGAACTCAGGGAAAAGAATAAGAGTCATCAGTGTAAGTGGGTGGCACCTTTCTGTTGGGATTGGACAAGGGATACTAATAAAAATGATATTATTATAGGCAGCTTCAAGAAGGCATGGAATCCTCCAAGGGATAGGTATGATGTTACTAAGCAATATAAATGGTATCAGGAAATGTATAATCATCACTTGGATGAAGTGGGATGCATCTATACTCTTCAGGGACTGGATTTTGATTATACTGCAGCTATATTCTGGGATGACCTTTATTGGAGAGATGGAAAGTGGAATGTTGACTTAAATAAAATTAAGGATCAGTTCTATCTCATAAGTGATTTAGCTAAAAAATATGGCGGTGTTGCAGATAAAAATCAAAAGGATGGTCATTGGATGATAAGATATAAGAATTCATATCTTGAGATAAATGATTTTATAAGTACAGTAAGTGAAGAGAATGGAGTTAATCTTCAGAAAGAAGTAGTGCAGATTATTAAAAATATCTATAGAGTTCTTTTATCTAGGGCAAAGAATGGAATGTATGTGTGGTTCAAGGATGAAGAGACCAAGATGCGTTTTATGAAGGCTTTTAATTTGTAGTAAAGCTATTATATTTGGAATAATAATTATGTGTATTTTAAGTATTTTACATTAGCAATTATAGAAAGATGTGGAGGTATGAAAATGGGAACTGTATCAGGAGTGAGCAAATATAGAAATAGAAGTTTAAATACAATTGAAGAATTAGAGGAATACTTTGAAAATGATAATGAAGAGTATGATATAGAAGATGATGAAATAATATTATTTAGTAATGGATGTTCGCAATTATGGGTTACTCAATGGTTTCATAATGAATATAAAGATTCAGTTAAAGGTAATGGAGATTATAAGATTCTCACTAAAGAAGTAATAAATAGATTTATTGATTACTGTCAGTTATTATTGAAAAATGGATATGGAGAATATGTTGATAGATTTGATTTTAATTCAAATGATGACAATGAAGAAAGTAATTTTGAAAAAGTTACTATTGAGATTTGTGATACAAGAGATGAATTTGAAAAATTATTAAATCAGGATTTTGAAAATAATACAATTGTATATTGGGAAGTTATGGGGGTTTAGTTGTAAAGTTTTAAAGGGTAAATATAAAACAATCTAATAAGATAAGTTTATTTTAAATAATGTAATTGGTAACATTTATTTATGTTAGTAGTGGTCTGATGAATAAGAATTAAGATACAATGAGAAATAAGTCACATGAAATCCATGTGGCTTATTTTTATTGCCAAAAACCAATATTAGTATTATAATTAACAAATAAAAATACTTAAAATACACAAAAATACTTAATAAGCACAGGTGATAAAATGTACGTTCAGAAAATCATAACAAAAGAGAATAAAATAAGATATATGCTACTTGATGGTGAGGATAATGTTGTTGAGCCAGTACTTAGATATCTTAAATATCTTGATAGCAGAAGGATGGCATTGAACACATTGAAGAACTATGCTTATCATTTGAAGATTTATTTTGAATATCTTCAGGAAATAGGATGTACATATGAATGCATAACAGATGACAATAAGGAACTAGATATATTATCAGGATTCATAACTTATCTTACAAAATATGATATTAAAATTATATATACTGAATATGCAGAAAGACCAGAAAGGAGAAACTCAGCTACAATCAATGCAATACTTAGTGCAGTACTTTCTTTTTATGAGTACCTCTACAGGAATGGAGAAATGAGAGAACTCAATATTTATAAAAATGGAGGCTTTTCATCATTTAAAGGATTTCTATATGAAATGGGTACAAAGAAGAAAACAATAAGGACTTCAATTTTAAAAATAAAAGATAAAGAAAAACCTCTTCAGGTTATAAAAAGAGAAGAAATTGATGTCCTTATAAATCACTGCAGATACATACGAGATAAATTTCTCATTACATTATTATTTGAAACAGGATTAAGACTTGGAGAGGCCCTAGGACTTAGAAAGAGTGATTTTGTAATCTGGGACAGTAAGATTAAAATAATAGCTAGGGATAATTCAGAAAATGGAGTCAGTGTTAAAAATAAATCTGAAGGAGAACTGATAATACCACAAACTGTTGTAGGTCTTTATTGTGAGTATATTGAAAAAGAATATATTGAAAATGACAATGATTATATATTTGTTAATTTGAAAGGTCCACACAAGGGAAAGGCAATAAAAGAAGTAACAATTCATAAACTTTTTTACAGGCTTAGCAGTGAATGTGGAATAAAGGTTACACCACATATGCTTAGGCATTCCCATGCAACAGAACTTATCGAAGTTGGGGGATGGGATCCTGTTGATGTGAAAGAAAGATTGAGACATAGGCAGATTCAGACAACTATAAATACTTATGTTCATTTATCTGATAAATATAAAAAGAAAAAGTTTAATGAGTTCCAGAGTAAAGTAGAAGAGAATCAAGATAAAACACATAAATAAGATATAAAGTCACGGAATAAAATTAAAGCTGTAATAAAATTTATAGAAATTCATTTTGAAAAAATAAATTTACATGCAGATATTATAAAGAATTGCAATAAGAAATAAGATTAGTAGGTTAGATTGATAAATCATAAGAATAAAAATTATGTTTAGGGATGATGATTATGGCACCAATAAATAAGATATATAATCTTATAGGAATTCCCAATGAAGATTGGTGGGATTTAGCAACATGTGGGATTTCTAATATTGAAGAAAAAATACATGATAAAAAGACTCAGTATAGGTATATAGATTTCAGTAAAATAATAAATGAAGATATAAAGAAAGAAATGAAATATTACATTTATTATTTTCTTAGTAACTATAGTCAATCTCTTTCAAGTTTGAGAGAGGAAGTCCGTACATTTACATGGTTTATTAATTATCTTAATAATTTGAAAGAAAAAAGTTTACAAATTAAATCTATATCATTTATTAATGATGAATTTGATAAGAGTTATATAGAGTATCTAAAAGAAAATAATGTATGTATTACTTATAAAAAAATTTATGTTGATATAATTAAATGTAGAAATAAAGTTGCAAGAATTCCTAATAAAATAAGAAATTTTCTTATTGATGAATACAATAAAGCATTTAATAGAGAGCCAGATATATGGTATGTTAAGGATTTTAATCTTTCTGCACATAGAATAAATTTAAGTCGTGATTTAAAGTCGTTCAGATTTTATGAAATTTTTAATCTTAACAATAAGGAAATAGTAAAAAAATATATAAAACATCTTCTTTATAATACAGAATTATCAATAAGTTTTATTACAAGCAAATTTGTTGCAGTAAAATATTTCATGAAATTCTTAGAATGTAAAAATATTGAGGATATTAATAGAAATGATATAGAAGAATATAAGAAAAATCTATTAAATAAGAATATAGCAGATCAAACATATAATATTAGACTATTTGAGGTATCAGATTTTTTTGAATACTGTATATCTATTGGAGTAATTAACTATAATCACATCTATATTGAATATGATATTTTAAAATCATCACTTAGAGTGAAAGGCGATATTGTAGAGCAGCAAGTTATTGAGCAGATTTTAAATCATAGCAGTGACATACCAGAAAATTATTTTTTAATGTTTCTTATTTTATATTGTTGTGGAATGAGAGTAAGCGAAGTTTGTATTCTTAAAATTGGATGTCTAAGGAAAGATGAAAATGGCTATTATATCGTTTTTTATATGCAAAAGATGAAAAAGGAGGTTTCAAATCCAATACCAGAAAACTTATATTATAAGATTTTTAATTATCAAAAAACTATAAAAGAGAAGTTTGGCAACGAACAGATATATTTATTTCCTAAAAGTGATGGATCACCGATTTTAGCCAATACTTATAAGGATAAAATGCAGTTAATAACAAAGAAGTTTGATATAAGAAATTCTGATGGGAGCATATATATCTTTAGACCACATGAATACAGGCATACATTTGCAACTAATCTTGTAGAAAAAGATATTCCATTTAGTGTAATACAAAAATTACTTCATCACAATAGTCCAGAAATGAGTCTTGTATATACTCAACTATCAGATTCAAGAAAACGTAGGAAGTATATTGAATTTATAAATATTGTAGGAAAGAAGAGTAAAACTTTATTTGAAGATAGAGATGAAGCTGAAAAAATTTTTGAAGTACAGTGGCTTAAGAAAAATCTTAAATCACAGGCACTGCCAAATGGATTCTGTTCACTTCCTGTTTCCTTAGGTCAGTGTCCTCATGCTAATGTATGTTTAACATGTGAACATTTTAAGACTACTCCTGGACATTTACACATACTTAAAAAGCAGTTAGAAAGAACAAATAAGCTTATCGAAATATTGAAAGAAAGAAATCTTATAAAACAGATTAATTTAAATCTTAAAATAAAAGAGAATCTTGAGACGTTAATTAATTCAATAGAAGAAGGCGATAATATTGAAGGCCATTAGTAAAAAAAGTAAGAATGATTATCTTATATGGATTAAAAAAGATAAATTTTATGAAGATGATGTATGGAAATTGGAGAATCATAAATATTATAATGAACTGACAAAAAGGCAGAAGGAAACAATCTTTGGTAAAGGAACATTAGATTTTAATAGATGCAGTATACCATGTATTAGAAATGAAATAAAAAATGCCTGTGCATATTTGATAGAATACAAAATTACAAAGATTCATATTATGTTTCATGATAAATTTATGATTGATAATCTTATGTATTTTTTTAATGGATTTCATAAGAAAATAGGGAGTATTCTTGATTTTGATAAAGATAAATTGATAGACAAATATACTCAGTATCTTGATTTAAAAGGAATAAGAACTAAGACCATGACAAAGAGAGTTTGTAAAGACATGAACATTAAAGAATATATTGAAAATAATAAAACGGTAAATTTTATATGGCGTGTTTTTGATATAAATGAAGCAGCATTAAATGGAGATATAGATGAATGTGATAAGGATAAGTGGGATATACGTAAGTTAGATATAAGTATTACCGGATTCAATAGTGCAAGACCAAGATACACTATAAGTTTTGCTAATATATATCAGGCAAAAATAAAGGAAGTAGTAAAAAAATATGAATATGAGAGGCTGAAGACTAGCAAGTATTCAACTATAATTGATGATCTTAAATCTATAAATTTATTTTCTAAATTTTTATATGAAAAATATCCCCAAATAGATAGTCTTGATAAACTTACAAGAGAAATAGTTCTTGAGTTTCTTGGATATATTGAAACATTGGATATGGTATCAACAACAAAAGGCCAGAGAAAAGGATGCTTAAGAGTATTTCTTAATCTCATAATTCTCTATGGATGGGACTATACGCCAAAGGAAAGACTTTTACATAAAAGTGATTATGGAAAGAAAGTACATCCGCTTCCTAAACCAATTGAAGGTTCAGTAATAAAGAAACTAAATGAAAATCTGAAATATCTTCCAATATACATAAGAAGAATGGTATTTATAATACAGAATATAGGTATGAGAGTTAATGAACTTTGTCAGCTGAAAATAGGATGTGTAAAGAAAGATGGTGAAGGTGATTATTTTATTGAATATTACCAGTCAAAAACTGACCATTTCAGCAGGATTCCAATTGAAGAAAGTGTTGCAGAAGTAATACTGAAGCAGGAAGAAGAGGTTTTAAATATAAATAATGATTCCAAATATATTTTTACATATGATGGTATTAAGCCTATTGGACAAGAGACATTTTCATATCACATCAATAAACTGGCTTTTGAGCGTGATATAAGAGATGCTAATGGAAGTTTGTATAGATTCAAGGCTCATCATTTCAGACATACAGTTGCAACTAAATATGTTAATAATGGAATGGAGCCTAATATGATTAGGATGATGCTTGGCCATACAAAAATAAAATCAATAATGAGCTATATAGATTTGAGAGATCAGACTGTAATTAAAGCCATGGATGAAGTATTGAAGGAACAGAATAAGATTATTGGAAACTTATATGACAAGTATCCTTTAAGCCCTGTAGAAGAGATTGATTTAATACATGGAAAATGTACAAAAACTGATGGAACTGGAATATGTGAAAAAACTTCAAAGTGTTATGAATGTTCAATGTTTGATTTTTGTAAGGATGATATTGAAAACTTTAAAGAATATATGAACCGATTAGATGATAATATACAATATTCAGAAGCTAATGGATTTGAAAGAATGAAGGAATCTAATGAAAAAATAAAGTTGAGTATTGAGAATATGCTTTCTATGAAGAATGTGGATATAGATTAATATTAAGAGGTGTTTAGTTAATTAGGAAAATAATTTTTAATTATAACAATTGGGTATAGACAATAGCATCATTTAAAATTAGATATTATACGAGTGATGTTTAAATAGGAGTTAAGATAAATGGAGAAAACGCAGAAAATAGTTGAGATTACAAAGAAAAAATCAGAGGAAAAAAAGGATTATGTTTTAGAGGTAATTAATGCAATGCTTCGTAATGAAGAAAAGATAACTTTTTATAGTGTATATAAAAAAGCAGGTGTATCTAAATCCTTTGTTTATAATAATGAGGAAATCAGAAACAGAATAGAATTATGCAGAAGTGGTGAATTATCTAAAGATGAAGTTAAGGATAATAAGGATATCATTATTGATGAACTTACAAAAGAAGTTGATATTTTAAAAACTAAACTTAAGGAATATAAAAAGGATGAACTATGGAAGGTTAAATATGAGAATAAGAAAAAGGAAGCTGAGCTTCTGAAGGAGAGACTTGAAAGATTGTTTGGTGAGAGATATTAATATAGAGTTTGTTAAGAAAACCTTGAAGAGAATAATTTGACTTCAAGGTTTTTCAGTGCATCTAGGATTCAAATAAATATTAACATACATAAAAAGCTTGTCTAAAATATGCCTCTTCTTTTTAACAGCATAAGAATAACACATACCTTTTTCATCAGTGTATGATTTCAGTGTTTTATTTTCATAAAATAAATGATGTATAAGATCAATTTCATCCTGAGTTAATTGATTAAGCGCATATTTAAGGCAATCATTGTCATATTGGCTACATAATATATCTGTAATTTCTGGAGTATCAGCTTTATAGGTTTCCTCTACATAATTATCATAAACAGCAGCACCAGAGCCATGAATATTATTAGTTTGTATATTTCTTCTTATTAAATCATTGATACTGTTTTTTATACCATTAGTAGCATAAGCAACAAATCTGTGGGATTCTATTTTATAAAGTAGAATGCATCTAAATAATATTCCGTAACATTCGTTTTTAAAATCATCAAAGTCATATCCAGGGATGAAGGTTCTTTTTGAAAGATTAATTATAAAAGGCCTGAACTCTTCAATAAGCTTTTCTTTTGAATATTGATCACCATCTTTTGATTTCTTAACTAAATTTTCAATATAATCGTAATTCATAGAAAACCTCCAGTAAATATAAGATTATAGAGGTAAAACAGATCTACAATTGCAGACATAAAATAGCTCTATACATGTATATATGAAGAAATAGAAAAGTTTTCTCGGTTTAAGTGTGAGAAAATGTATGAAATGTTTGTAGTTCTTAATTGTAACATATTTAGATTTGATAATTTAAGATAGTATCAGATAAATATAACAAATTACTTGATTACCATATATACAATATGAAAATCAATAGTATATATGGAGGTATTTTTTTATGAGCAATTTTGTTATAGCAGCAGGTCATACTGCAAGCGGAAATATTGGATGTGGAGTTGTTGCATATCTTGATGAGAGTAAGTGTACTCGGGAAATTTCCCAGCTTGTTGGGAAAGAACTGGAGAGGAAAGGCCATAAGGTAAATTTTTTAATAATTGATAAAAGCAACAGCTATAATTGTGAAGACTGTTTTGTAAGAACTAAAATGGCTAATGAACTTAATGAGAAAGAAAAAGTTGATTTATATGTAGAAATTCATATTAATGTAGGGGGAGGAACTGGAACAGAAGTATTGATTACTAATATGGTTGATTCTCCTATAGCAGATAAATATGCAGAAAGAATAAGTGCATCAGTATCAGGAGCTTTAGGAATAAGGAACAGGGGAGTAAAGAAGCAAAGTCTTATTGTATTAAACAAAACAAGTATGCCAGCAATACTTATAGAATGTCTTTTTGCAGATAGCTGTGATAGTAATAAATATAATGCAGAGTTAATTGCAGGAGCTATAGCTGATGGACTTGTTGGTGATGAGAGTATGAATAATAAGCAATGGAAGTTGGGATGGAATAGAAATAATATTGGATGGTGGTATTCTCCTGATAATATAAATAAGACTTATTATACTTCAAAAAATGGATGGAAGTGTATTGATGGTGAGTGGTATATCTTTGATCAAAACGGTTATGCGCTTCAAAGTAAGTGGTACTATTATGAAAATGATGGTTGCTGGTATTATCTTGATGAGAGCTGTAAGATGGTATATGGGAAGGATAAGCCTTTGTGTAAATGGATTGATGGTGGATATTATGCTTTTGATAAAGAAGGCAGATTGGTATTGAGTCTATAAAAATTGTTAAATAATATGAAAATAGTGCTGTGTAAATTTAAGTGTTTTATAATTTATACAGCATTATCTATTTGCACACATGAAAGTAAATCTCTTAATAATAATTCGTGATATGAACTATCAATTCTTAAAGCATCAAAAATATTTGGAATTATATTTTTCAAGAATGCCATTGTCATTTTTGATTCGATAGAATCAAAGGCAAGAGTATCTATAGGAATAACACTTCTAGAAATAGTATTATTTGAATTTTTATTGATGCAAAGAATAATATCTTTTTTTGAATTATTCAGATTCCATATTTTTTTCATCTTAGTACTGCATTTATTTGTATATAAAAATAATTTATTATCCAAGGCCCCTAATTCATTAATCCAAATATACGGTATTATCGAAGTTGTTATACCTTGAAGATTAAGAACTTGTTTTTTAAGAATTTTATTTAATATTGAAATAAAAAGTTTGGGAGATATTAATAAATTAAATGTTTTTTCAATGTATCTGTAAATATCATATGAAGAACTAAGAATATTAAATTTAAGGGCTAGTATTTCTTCTTTTGATTTTTTATGTCCATAATTAGGAAAGATATCTTTGTAATTAGTAATTTCACATGTTGGTCTATGCATAAAATGAGTTCTTTCCTTATACAAACAATTTATGGAATTAAAGTATGTAGTTATAACCATAATTCTATATATAGTTTTATCAGTTACTTTATGGATTAGAAATCTATATAAATATATACAATTACTTAAGCAACATTCAGCAAGTGTAAAAGAAGAAAGTGATCTTAGAAAGCATAGTGATTCTTTAACAGATATGATTAAGACAGATAAAAAACTTATAGATGATTTAGAAAACCTTAAAGACAATATTAATAAAGAAACATAGTTGTAAAAATATTTATTACAATACTTTAATATTGGACATACTTCACTAGAAGACAGTAAGGTATTCAAGTATGAATATATATGCAAAAAAATTATATGTTCTCTTTACAAATAAACATATGTTCGCTAATATATAAATAAGAACATATGTTTGAGGAGTGGCATATATGATTTATGATAATGACAGAATAGTATTTCATGTAGATGTGAATTCAGCATATCTTTCATGGACAGCAGTAAAGTTATTGCAGTATGGATCTAGTATTGATATAAGGGAAATTCCATCTGTAATTGGAGGAGACATTGAAAATAGACATGGGATTATTTTAGCAGCTTCTATTTCTGCAAAGGAATTGGGAATAAAGACAGGTGAGCCTATATTTTCAGCAATGCATAAATGCAGAGACCTTAAAGTATATCCACCGGATTATGACTGGTATGTGAAATCCAGCAATGCAATGGTTCAATTGCTTGAAGAATATTCACCAAAGATTCAGAGATACAGCATTGATGAATGTTTTATGGACTGTACTCATTTTAAGGATAATTACAAGAAGATGGCAGTTAAAGTTAAAATGAGGATAAGTGATGAACTTGGTTTTAACTGTAACATAGGAATTTCAACAAATAAACTGCTTGCAAAGATGGCAAGTGATTTTAAGCCAAAGAATACTGTACACACTTTATTTAAAGAAGAAATATCACAAAAGATGTGGCCTCTTCCTGCTGGTGATCTATTTATGGTTGGAAGGGCTACAAAAGAAAAGCTCTCTAAGCTTAACATTAACACAATAGGAGATATTGCAAAGGCAGATGTAAATCTTCTTATGCAGAAAATGCATTCTCATGTGAAGCTTATTTATGAATATGCAAATGGAATTGATAATTCTGAAATAAGAAAATGCAATTATCTTGATATTAAGGGAATAGGTAATTCAATTACAATATCATATGATGTAGAAACATATGAAGAAGCATGTAGAATACTTCTTGCACTTACAGAAAGTGCAACAATGAGATTGAGGGAAAACAGAAGTCTATGCAGTCTGGTTGTTGTAAGTGTAAAGACAAATAATTTTTTATATTATTCACATCAGAAATCTCTTGAGAATTCTACAGATTCAACAAACATAATTTATGAAGGAATCAAAAAAGCATTTAGAGAAGCCTGGAAAGGTGAAAAGATAAGACAGCTAGGAGTACGACTTACAAAACTTTGTAGTAATGAATATTATCAAGAAAGCCTTTTTGATTTTGAAAATAATGAAAAACAGATGAAGCTTGATAAAACTGTTGATGAAATAAGAAAACGGTTTGGAAAAGAAGCAGTCATAAGATCAACATTCCTTCATTCAGGCATAAAGCCCATTGAAGGTGGAACAGGATCAAAGGGTGATTATCCAATGATGAGTAGTATATTATAAGGAAGTGCGAAATATGAAAGTTGTTGCTAAGAGTATAGAAATGATTGCTTATTTCAAAAGTAATGGAATGATAAATCCAATAAAGTTTAGGATTCAGGAAGATAATAGTTATGAAGTTATAAAAATAAATAAAATTATAAGTACAGATATTGAGAAATTATGTGGTAATAAAATGATGGTTTTTACCTGTAGTGCTTTTATAAATAATACTGAAAAGATATTTGAGATTAAGTACGATGTAGACAAGTGCAAATGGATGCTTTTTAAAATTTAAAGATATTTATGAAGAATGATTGTATTATGAATTTATAATATAATCATTTTTGCTATCTTTAATATATCTATAGATATATTAAAGATAGCAAGTTAAAAGACATTTAATAATTGTTGCAAAAAATATAATTTGTTCTAGTTGTTGCAAATATTGTTGCAAACATACAAAAAAGGCTGTACTACAAGGTATTTAAACCTTGCAATACAGCCATTCTTATAAATAAATGGTGCCGCTAGCCGGATTCGAACCGGCACGGTATCACTACCAGAGGATTTTGAGTCCACCACGTCTGCCAGTTCCATCATAGCGGCATGTTACTGACAAAAAATATTCTAGCATGAATAGATAAAAAATTCAACAGTTATTTTAAAAATAAATTTACAATAATATAATAAATTACATTTGATTACAGTTGTAACTTATGATGGAATATTTTCTATGTAGTAAAATAAGGAGTACATTATTTGAGAGTATATAAAGGAAAATGGTATTTTATTGATATTTTTTTAATGAAAAAGTTTAGTTTTTATCATTTTACTATAGAAAAAATAAAAAAATGAATATTTAGAGAATAAATTTTCAAATAAAGGTTGTTCCAAGTGAAATCATTTGCTAGAATAGTAGTAGGGGAAACGCCCCGCTGGGTCAATTTGTGCCCAGAGCAATTTTGAAAACTTAGAAATAAGGTTTAATAGTTGTGATTATCTATTAATTAGGGAGGAGCAAAAATATATGATGTATTCAAAAGAAGTTGAAGAAATGTGTGTACTTGCTAAAGGTCCTAATCACGGGCCAGCACCAATTCCTGCAGAAGGAAAATGGGTTCAATCTAAAGAAGTAACTGATATATCAGGATTAACTCATGGTATAGGTTGGTGTGCACCACAACAAGGAGCTTGTAAATTAACACTTAATGTTAAGGACGGTATAATCGAAGAAGCATTAGTTGAAACAATTGGATGTTCAGGAATGACTCATTCAGCTGCTATGGCTTCAGAAATATTACCAGGAAAGACTATATTAGAAGCATTAAACACAGACTTAGTTTGTGATGCTATAAACACTGCAATGAGAGAATTATTCTTACAAATCGTTTACGGAAGAACTCAAACTGCATTCTCTGAAGGCGGATTACCAATCGGAGCAGGTCTTGAAGACTTAGGTAAGGGATTAAGATCACAAGTTGGTACTATGTACGGAACTTTAGCTAAAGGACCTAGATACTTAGAAATGGCTGAAGGATATGTTACAGAAGTAGCTGTAGACGAAGATAAAGAAATCATCGGATACAAGTTCGTTAACTTAGGAAAAATGATGGAAAGTATCGCTAAAGGTGTTGACGCTAATGAAGCTTTAGAAGCTGCTAGAGGACAATACGGAAGAGTTGACGATGCTGCTCAATTATTAGACCCAAGACATAACTAATTATTTGTGAAGGAGGAATTTTAAAATGGCATTATTTGAAAGTTATGAAAGAAGAATAGACCAAATCACTCCAGTATTAGAAAAATACGGAATGAAAACTTTAGAAGATGCAAAGGCAGTTTGTGCTGAAAAAGGAGTAGATCCTTACACAATCGCTAAAGAAACTCAACCAATTGCGTTCGAAAACGCTGGATGGGCTTACACTTTAGGTGCTGCTATAGCTATAAAGAAAGGTTGCGTAAAGGCTGCTGATGCTGCTGAAGCAATCGGAGAAGGATTACAAGCATTCTGTATCCCAGGATCAGTTGCTGATGACAGAAAAGTTGGTTTAGGACACGGAAACTTAGGAGCTATGCTTTTAAGAGAAGAAACTAAATGTTTCGCATTCTTAGCAGGACACGAATCATTCGCTGCTGCTGAAGGTGCTATCAAAATAGCTGAAAAAGCTAACAGAGTAAGAAAAGAACCATTAAGAGTTATCTTAAACGGTCTTGGAAAAGATGCTGCATACATCATTTCAAGAATCAACGGATTCACTTACGTTCAAACTCAATTTGACTACTACACTGGTGAAGTAAAAGTAGTTAAAGAAAAAGCATACTCAAACGGAGAAAGAGCTAAAGTAAGATGTTACGGTTCAGACGACGTTAGAGAAGGTGTTGCAATCATGCATATGGAAGGTGTTGACGTATCAATCACTGGTAACTCAACAAACCCAACAAGATTCCAACATCCAGTTGCTGGAACATATAAGAAAGAATGTATCGAACAAGGTAAGAAATACTTCTCAGTAGCATCAGGTGGTGGTACAGGAAGAACTCTTCACCCAGATAACATGGCTGCAGGTCCAGCTTCTTACGGAATGACTGATACTATGGGAAGAATGCACTCAGATGCACAATTCGCTGGTTCATCATCAGTTCCTGCTCACGTTGAAATGATGGGTCTTATCGGAATGGGTAACAACCCAATGGTAGGATGCACAGTTGCTTGCGCAGTTGCTGTAGAAGAAGCTATGAACAAATAGTCTTTTGATGACTATATAACTTAATTATAAGTTAAATTTAGTACTCACACTATATTAATAATTTTATTAATAGGTGTGGGTACTTTTTTTATATAGATTTTAGTACCCACATCATTAGATAGGAGGTACTATTTTTTATGATAAAAATGAATAGAAAATATGTAGAAAAAACCTTTGATGAATGTTTTCAACAATTTTTAATGGAACATTGTACATTAAAGAATATGAGAGATGATACAAAAAGATATTATATTCAAAATATGGAATATGGATTTTATAAGTATTATGACAAAGATACTAATATTAATCAATTATCTCAAGATGATATTAACGGTTATATTATACATTTGCAAAAAAGAGATATTAAAGATACAACAATTAATATCTATCTTAAGGCTTTAAAAACTGTATTAATATTTTTTAAAAAGAAGTTTTGGATTGATTCAAATATAACTGTGCAATTTGTTAGAGAAGATAAACAACAAGTTGAGGGATATACAGATGAAGAAATATTGAAGTTATTAGAGAAGCCTAATTTAAAAAAATGTACATTTGCACAATATCGTAATTGGGTGTTAGTCAACTTCCTTTGTAATACTGGAGCAAGAAGAAGTACAATAATTAATATTCACAAAGAAGATTTAGACTTAGAAAATGGTTATTGCAAGTTTAGACATACAAAGAATAGAAAGCCCTTAACAGTACCAATTACTTTATCTATGATAAGTATTTTAAAAGAATATATAGAATATTTACCTTTAGATTGTCCTTACTTATTCCCTAGTATTAGTGGAGAACAAATGAAAGAAAGAGGACTTACAAGAGCAATCGAGGATTATAACAAAAGTAAAGGAGTTGAACGTACATCTATACACGCATTTAGACATTGGTATGCAAAAAAGAGCGTTTTAAATGGCGTTAATATTGTTCAATTACAACATTTATTGGGGCATAGTAATTTAGAAATTCTTAAACACTATGTTGAAATGTTAACAGAAGACTTGAATTATAAAGATATTGCACAGAATCCTTTGGAGAGTATAAAGCTGAAATCTAAAAAGGACAGAAATATTAAATTAAGATAAAAAATAGAGTAGGTTACGGCAATAACTTACTCTACAACTCAATATCCAACACTTAAAAATGAATACTGAACTAATAAGACTATTGTAATGCAAAAAAAATAAAATTGCAATAGCTTTATTTCCTATACCCTTTTTTAAGAGTATATGTGATGATAAGTGGAAGCTGACACCACTTGAAATAAAAACAAGGGTTATATGTAGCCAATGCAAGAAAAATACATAGGGTTTTGACCTTAAACGGAACTCCCAAACCGTTAAATAAATTAGGGTGGTGGAATATTCATTGAGCTACCTTGTATTGTCTAGGGTGAATAGTAGATAGTAACAAATATAAGGCTTGTTGATGGTTTTGACGCATAAACCAAACATGAAAAGTCGTTAATCACGGCTTTCTTATATCCAATTTTTCAACATTCCCAAACATTATCCTGTCTTAAATCCAAAGTCAATATAAATATTCAAAGATGGCAAGAATAAAATTAGAGGTGAAAGTAATGGATGAAAGTAGTAGAAAAATAGTAGAATTATTCAATTTATATATGAGTGTATATGGTGAGAATGGAGTAGATACCAAAGGAAGCTTAAGAGAAAGAGTATTGAAACATAATAAAGGATGTATTATTTGTGGTATTTTAAATTCAAAGTTGACTATCGTAAGTCATTTGAAGCCCAAAAAGGATTGTAGTATAGAGGAAATCAATGATATTAATAATGTTCTCTTATTATGTAGAAATCATGATGGCTTAATTGATAAAGGCTTAATAACTTTTGATGATGATGGAGATATAATAATTTCAAATAACTTAAGCTATGAAGATAGAGAGAGGTTAGGGATTGATAGTTTAATTCATATTGAAATGAATGAATTTCAAAAGAAATATATGGAGTATCATCGAAAGTATATATTTAAGTAATACTTACTACCTATACGGACGGACTAGGGAGTTAGTATGATTTTAATGGGCTATTTAGTGGAATTTTGATATATGCAATAGGAGAGAGAAATTCAAAAAATGAATTTTTAGAACCCCTTACAATGGCTTAAATTGGTCAAAAAAAGTTGATTTTGAGCCAAAGTTTACATCAATATGAGTAATTGAAAGGCTAGGCTAAAACTTTTAAACGTGGAGAAGAAAATAGAATTTCCAAATACAGGTTGACAGTTATACTATAAGCTGATACAGTATCAGTAATATTATAAGAGGTATTTAATACCACTTGGCTTGAATAATGAACGGTAATTACAAAAGATGAAAAGGAGATAGGTAAATATGTGGAAACCAGAAGAACAATTAAGAAGAGAAAGAGAACTAGAAATTGAAAGAAATAAAGAACATTATAGAATGGCAAAAGCTTTATATTATAAACAAGAAGATTTAGATGGTATCAAGGTTAAAAAACTATACTATGAAGTTGAACTTATTTTTATTGTACAACTATTAAAGTATGAAAATCCAAATGATACTGATGAACAAATTAAAGAAAAGTTATTATCATGGTTAAATGAATATTATCCATCATATTTTAAAACACAATGCACTATTCAATATTTAAATGTTCATGAGACAGAATGGATTAGGAGATATGGATATTACAAAGTTGTAACTTATTATGATAGAGACCAAAGGCAGTATAGGATTGATAGGGAGAAGTCAATAACAATAGAACAATTTATTGATGATATATGTGAATGGTCAGCATTTGATGATTATGTTGAAGAACCAACTGATGAAGAAATGGAAAAGGAACAATTTGAAGAAGTTCAACATAGAAAATGGCACGGTAAAAATAGAAAAACTTGTAAGGATTGTGGAGCATGGTTTACTTATACAAGTAATAGACAAACACGTTGCCCTGAATGTGCCGAAAGAATAAAGAGGGAAAAGTCAAGGGAAAGAAAAAGAAGACAAAGAGGTAAGTCTAGTGAAAACTAGGCTTCTTTATTTTGTTGATTTTTTTAAAAATCGGAAATATGTACAAAGTCACGTTTTAGAGATTGATGTGAAGAAGTGATATAAATGGGTTTGAGAGTCGCATGCAAAAATTCTCCAAGTTTATAGTAATAGAGAAGTATCAGAGTAGTTACACATAAAAGCTAATATACTCTAAAGCTAGTGTTAATGCGAGGTTTCAACTTTTTTATGCAAACTAATACTGAAAGAAAAAATGAAATGTAACGGTTTAGAGTGTTCATATAAATCTAAATATATCAATGGATTTATAAAGGTTAGTCCGTAGGCTAAATATAGAAGAGAAATGAAAATAATAATATTTTTTCAAACATATCGTTGCAAAGTACATATATATTAAGAAAGGAGTATTTCTATGACAGAAGAAGAACTTAGAAAAAAATTAAGACAACATATAAATAAATATGGTACAAGTTTAGCTTTTATTGGTAGGCAAATAAATGTTCATAGATGTACATTATCCTTATTTATAAATAATAAAAGAGGTTTACCAAAACAAGTACAAATAAGACTTGAGACATATTTACATGAATTTGATAAATAGTTCACCTATTAAATTAGGTGGCTTTTTATATATAAACTTTTGTTTCATTTTTGTTTTTAACAATAATATTGATTCCTTTTTGGAACTCATTAGTTGGTAATTTCGCTTACTTGATGTAGGTTCAAGTCCTATCTCCTCTAATTATTAAGAAAAGTAAGCTATTGCAAAGGTACTAATACCTCATTGTGGCAATTAAGTGTTTAAGGCTCACAATAAAAGCCTTGTACATAACGGGTAACTCCTATACCCGTTGTCTTTAATAACATAATTACTTATTCCTTTGTAGTTCTCCTTAATTGGGGAACAGTACATATTATTTAAAATTAGGGTATGGTTTATTTGAACTTACATAAGGGCAAAAGGCTATAAACTAAAGAAAGGAGAATTTATAATATGGAATTAAACGAATTAAATTTAAACGAGGAACAAATGAGTGGTGTACAAAAGATTATACAATCAAAAGAAGATAAATTAAGAACAGAGTACACAAAACAAATAAAAGATTTAAAGGCTAAACTTCCTGTTGAAAAGAGTGAAATAGAAATTGAATTAGAAAATAGATTAAAGGTTCTTGAAGATAAGGAAAAGGCTTTAAAACAACAAGAACAACAAGCTAAATTAAATAAATCATTAGAAGAAAAGGGTTTAAATCCACAACTTTCAAATTATTTAAAAACGGAAGGGGTAGAAGATTTAGAAACTTATCTTGACGAATTATTTGAAATAGTAGTTGGAAACGACAGTAAAGATAACACATATAAACCATCTAATCATAATTCAACAAATGGTGGAATTACAAAAGATGATTTCAACAAGATGGGGTATAAAGAAAGATTAGATTTATATAATTCTGATAGAGATTTATATAATTCATTAAGTAAATAGGAGTAATTAGAAACCTTTGGAGATTATCCAAGGGCTTTTTATTACCAAAAACAAAAGATAAAAAGGAGAGATTTAAATGTCAATTATAGTACCAGAATTATATAGTCAAATGACTAATGAAAAGGTAAAAGGAAAATATAAAATAGCTAATATGGCAACAGTTTTAGGTGAATTAAGTGGTGATGTTGGTGATACAGTTACATTCCCAATGTTTAAAGCTTTAAGTGACGCCGAATTAATGGAAAAGGGAGATAAAATTAGTACAGAAGAATTATCTCAAACAAGCGACTCTAAGAAGATTATGCAATATGGTAAAGGTGTTAAAGTATACGATATGGATGATTTAACAGCTCTAGGCAAACTTATAGACCAAGCCCAAGAAAAACAAGCTACATTATTTGCAAAAGCTTTAGATAATGAAATGGTAAAAGATATTGATAAACAAGCTTTACTAAAGAGTTCAACTTTAGAAGCTAAAGCTATTACAGAAGATGAATTAAATGCAGCTATGCAATTATTTGGTGATGAACAAGATAATAGTGACTTTGCAGGTATTGTTATAAATTCATTGTTAGTACCATCATTCTATAAGATGGATGGATTTGTTAATGCAACAAAAACATATGTTAATGGTGCAAATGGTAAGATTGAAAATGGTGTTATTGGTTATTTTAGAGGAAGTATTCCAGTAGTATTAGCTGATGGTAACACTTATGACTCAACTACAAATGAATGTAAAACATACATCATTAAGAAAGGTTCTTTAGGTGTTATGCCAAAAAGAGGTTTATTTATTGAAGCTTCAAGAGACGCAAGTACAAAATCAACTGATATATATGCAGATATGATATTTGCATGTGGATTAATTCAAAAAGATGGTGTAGTTATTGTAAGAAAAACAATAGCTTAGTTTTTGAGAGACAGGGTATGAACTCTGTCTCATTTTTTTAATACCAAAAGTAAGTTCTAAATTGAAAGGAGAAAATATTATGACTATTAGACAAAGAATAAGATACATGAGGGCAATTTATGGATTAACTCAAAAGGAAGTCGGTGAAGCTTTAGGAGTTGCAAAACAATATATTACTCAAATCGAAAAAAATAGTGTTAAAGCTACAGACCAAAGATTAGAAGAAATATTATTAACCGTTGTTAAAATAGGTGAAGCTAAAAAACATGGGAACTTTGATGAAATCATGAAAGATTTAATTGAGTCAAGAAAAGAATTATTAGAAGAAAAATAGAAAGGTGGTGCAAAATTAATTACTATCTTTCTTTATTATTAAGGAAGATTATTATTAACATAGAAGATAGCTTATTAATTAGTAGCTATGTTATTAGAGACAAAAGAAAAATTCCCTTGTTGGTGCAAGGATAAAGATACTAAATATAAATTACTTTTATCGGATGATATTGATAGTTTTATGTGTTATATACTACAAAAAGAATTATTTAATAGAGATTGTGAGTATTTTATTAATGTAAATTATAAGAAGATTATTGGGATTGGAGAACAAATGTTATATTCAACATCGGATAATATCAATTGGAATAATGTAATAGGACTTGATATTGCATTAGAGAATAACATTAAATGTTGGGATAATCATATCACAAGACACTATATTAATGATGAATATAATCATAATAGTGCAAACATGAATACAATTATGAAAATATGTTCCTATAATTATAAAAGTAAATTTGTAGTGAGTTCATTTATAACAATGTTAAGTTATTATGACATAGATATTTCTATATGGAGCAAAGAACAATTAGCCGTTTTATGTTGTATTGATGGTTTATATACACCATTTTTAAGACCAGAATTTAAAGGACAAGGAAGAAAGAACTTAAATACATTAGGTTATTGTTTCCTGGCTGATTTCATAGAAGAAAATCTTCAATATATAATTACAATAGAATATCAATATAATTTGAAATACGGGAAGATATGGGTTAATAATGATGGATTATTAGAAACCAACATAGATTTACTAGGATTAGAATTATTATTTAATGATGTATTTAAAACTTCATTTGATTTACCTCAATGCAAGTTTAATCAATTAGAAGCTTATAAGAGTACATTTGTTGAATTAGGTGACAAATATACTAAACAATTATTAAACAAAAATGATAGATTAATGAATTTTGCATTAACTTTCAAAAATAGAGCTGTTGTAAGCTATAAAATGAATTAAAGGGGAAAACGTATGGATAAACAAAAAGGTCAATTAGTGAGAATAAAATTGAATATGTTATTAAAAAGAAGAACAACATTTGAAGAAATAGAAAAATATACAATCTTGAATAAACAAATGTTGTATTTATTTTGGAAAGATAAGATTGATTTAGATGAATACTTATTAGATGACTTATACGAGGTTTTAAAGACTATGTAAAATTATATTTACAAGTATGTTAATTAATGGTATAGTATATCTAAAATTATATAAGAGGTATTTGATAACTTATAAAAAGTTGATAAATACAGGAAAATAAAACAAAGGATAAGGGAGAAATGTTATTATGATGAAATTTGATGTAGTAATAAATTACAAAGGGAAAGAATATGTTAAACTTAACGAAGCTTTAGGACAAGCTAATATTTTAGGTTTAACATCAAAACAATTAAAGGAAACTTTAAAACCATTATCAACAAAGTTAAAAGGATTAGGAAATACATTATATATATTAAAAGCTAATGTAACTAATGAACCAACACAAGTTGATGAAGAAGTGGTTAAATTAAGAAAACAAAAGGCTAAGTTATTGGAAGAATTAGCTATGAAAAATGAAGTAATAGATGAAACATATAAAGTATTAAATGAGATAATTGATAGAGTTGAAAGGGAAAATAAAGACCTTAAAGAACAACTAGAAAAAGAAACTAAAAAGCTTAAAGATGAAAATAGGGAACTTAGAATTGAAAAGGAACTTTATGAAAAAATTTATAATGAATTTATGAAAAGAGATAAGGATGGCAATATAGATTTAGAGATTGATTTTGATGATTTTGAGAAAAATGTACATGATATTTGTTATGAATTATCAAAGCTTATATTTGTTGATTGTGAACCCGATATTTATGATGAAGTTTTTTCAATATATTATCAATATAAACCATCTAATGAGGAAGAGTTAAGAAAGAATTATAGACAATTAGTAAGAAAATATCATCCTGATGTTTATGGTGATGATAGAATATTTAAACAATTAGAAACTATAAAAGAATTTTGGGAACAAGGAATTAAATATTAAATTATGACAACTAAAGGTCAAAGTAAGTCAAAGTCTGATTATGGCTTTGGCTTATTATAATAAACCAATGATGAAAAGGAGATAAGATAATTATGAATAAATTAAAGGCAAAACAGATAATAAAAAACTATAAAGAATTATGTAAAGTAATGGGATGGAAAGAATATAGAAATGGTTCAAATTCATATAATGCACAAATGAAAGAATTAGAGAAATTGTGTAAATATCATAAAGAGGGTCACAGATTTTTTATTGATGAAGTATATCAAGAAAAACAGGTCGAATTATCAAGTGGAAAGTATATGAATGATATACAAACATTGTTATTGCATATATTATCAACTAAAGAAGATGGACTTGTAGAAACAACAATTAAAAACCTTATGAGTTTATTAGATATAGTTAATGACAATTATATTAATGGTTATTTTGATAAATCTAAAATTGGAGATAAATTAAAGGTTGAAGAAGAATATATTAATGAAGTGTATGGAATATTAAATAGTTATAAAAGAACTATAGACAATTCTTTAAAGGCTCTTGAAAGAAAGAGATTAATTTCATTATCAATAAATAAGAAAATTTGTTATGATTCACCAGTATATAAAAGAAATGATGATGGTAGTTTATTTAAAGATATAAATGGTGATTATGTTGTTGTTGATTATGAAAAGGACTTTAGAATACCATCAATCGAAGAAGAAAGATTGGTATTAGCAATAGAAGAAGAAGAAATGAAAAAATTAGGGGTTAAAGATATATTATATTTCAATATAAATCAAGAAGTAGGTAGTATTTGGAGAATTAATGTATCTAAGAGATTAAAAGAATACAAAATAAATTATATGTTTGATTGTTATAGAATAGTATATAATCATGAATCTATTGAAAGAAAACTCAAAAGAACAGAAGAAAAGGAAATTAGAGATAGATTAAATTGCAATATTCTTGAACAGGTTATTAAAACAATTAATAATTATCATGAAAAAAATATTTTAAATGAAGATGTTCAAGAATTAATTAATATGGGTTTATATACTATTGAGGAAATTAAAAATATGTGCAAGTTTGATGAATTAAAAAACAATGAGGATTATATTTTCAAATGTGTTAAAGTGGCTAAAAGAATTATTGATAGACACGTTAGAAGTAGAGATATAATAAAGTAATTATTGGTTTTGGCTAATGAAATTTAAATATGGAATGTAGGATTTTATTATAAAATATAATACTATTTTTGATGTTAATTTTAAAAAAAACACCCGACAGATTACAACAGTATATTATATACACACTATTGTTGAAAAAACACGGGTGTTTTTTTAAAAAGATATACCCTAAAAACCTTTGTATATTAATACTTTAAATGTAATTATAAAAATAAATTTCACTAGCCAACTTTGAAAATGACTATCTAAGCTACGCATGTTCTTTGACTCACAATCCAGTAGGTTGTTCGTTAAGCCCAAAGAACCAAAGGCTACTATTGATATATTTTTGGATTTTAAAAAATAGCCATATAAACTCATAGTCATTGGGCGTCAGAACGCACAATTAGAGTAGGGTCATCGGAGTTAATAGCTGAGGAACGAAAGCTATTAATGAGAATGTACCTACGTTATTGCCGTTAGGCTTTAGATAGGCTCTAAGGAAATAAAAAACTTAAGAAAAAAGGAGTGATTAATTATGTTATGGATAATGGTGATGATAATTGCAATAGTTAGTATTAGAAAAATGTATAAATAGAAATAGATAAACAAAAGAAGAAAGGATTTGATATTATGAGTAAAAAGGCTATAAGTCTACAAGATAATATACAAGATTTATTAACAAATAAAAAGCTATGGTTTTTTATTAAATGGTATTTAGATGGTCAAAAGAAAGAAGAATGGGGAAATGTACAAACTTCTCTTGGTATAAAACAAACACCAGAATGGGCAATTAAAACATATCTTGAAAGAGAAGATGTTCAAAGAGCCATGATAGAAATAGTAAAATTGAATAAGGATTTTAATTTGGTACAAATATATAATAAGATGTATGAAAAAGCGTTGCAGGGTGACGTTAATAGTGCAAATTGGATTGTTAAATTTAGTGAGTCGGATTTCTTTGGAACTAAAAAGAATGAATTAGATGAAATTATTGGTGGGTTAGATTTAGATGACTAAGATAATGACTAATGAAGAGAAGTTTCAAAGGGTTTGGAATGACCCTGTATTATTCATTCAAAACTTTCTAAAGATAACCGATAAGAATGGTAAAGTTGTACCATTTAAACTGAATCCAATGCAAAAAGATTTTATTAAAAATTTAGATAGTTATAATATTATTTTAAAGGCTAGACAAGGTGGTATGAGTGTTGCCATTTGTGGACTAGCCATTTATTATGCAGTAACACAATCTAATTCAACTTGTATGATGTTATCACATAATGATGAGTCTACAAGAGCCATATTTAATAAATTAAAGAATATTTATAATAGTTTGCCCGATGTTATAAGACCTAAATTAATAAGGAATAATAGGGCTGAACTTCAACTAAGTAATGGAAGTATTATTTCATGTTCTACAATGGGTCATACGGATAAATCAAGGGGAAATACTTTGAAGCTTTGTCATATATCAGAGTTTGCATTTGTTAAGAGTGATGTTGCCGAAAAACAATTATTGGCTATAGAACAGGCTATTCAGGCTAATGGTCATTTGATTATTGAAAGTACGGCAAATGGTTTAAACCATTATAATATTCTATATAACAAAGCTAAGAAGAATGAGAACGCATATAAAGGCTTCTTCTATAATTATATAGATACAAGTTGTATGTTTATTGATGAATATGAGAAGTACAATAATATATTTAAAAATATTAATGGTCATGAATTTAGTGAAAAAGATTTGACGGAAGAAGAAAAGGAATTATTGAATATTGATGGAATGACATTAGATATTCTTTGTTGGAGAAGATTAAAAATACAAAATAGTTCCATTGACCAATTTAATCAAGAGTTCCCATTAACCGATACAATGGCTTTCGTTACAAGTGGTCATAGTGTATTCGATAATGAGAAGATTACAAATACATTAAGGGTATTACAATTAAATAAAGAAAAATTCTTGAATAAGAATGATTTAGATTTGCCGATTGAATTAAGTAAATATTATGGCAAGTCTTTTTTTATGTACAAAAAGCCAGTTAAAGGCGAAAGATATTACATTGGTGTCGATAGTTCGGAGGGTGTAGGTCAAGATAATTCAACTTGTATTGTTCTCAATAAGGATGGAGAAGAAATGGCGATGTTTAAGGATAATAAAATAAAACCTTATGCCTTTGCAGAGTTCATAAATGAATTAGGTCATTATTATAATAAAGCTTATTTGGTAGTTGAAAAAGCTAGTGGTGGTCATAGTGTCATTGAAAGATTAAGGTACACTCACAAATATATGAACATGAGTAAATACAAGACTTATGACGAATACATGAGAACTAAATGGACTATTGGTTTTGATACTAATGCAAAAACTAAAGGCTTGATTATTAATGATTTGGTAGAAATGTTTGAGAAAAGTCAATTATTACTACATTCAGAAGAAATACTTGAAGAAATGAAAGTCTTTGAGGTTAAAGATAATGGCTCAATGGGAGCAATGAATGGTTATCACGATGACTTAGTTATGGCTACGGCTTTAGCTTTAAGTGGTCTAAAATCGGGAAAATATTATAAATGGAGATAGAAAGGAAGATTAAACTAATGAAGAAGATAGAAGAATATATAAAAAATGAATATGGGAATAATCCCTTATGGTTTGTAGATGAAGTTAATAAGCCAAGCCATACAATGAGAATTTCTAAAGTAAGAGGATTAAAGAATTACTTACATGGAAAACATAAAGTATTAACAAGACAAGATTGCAAATTTAAAGAAAAGGAATTTAAAGTAAAGAAATTAATATTACAAAATGCAAAGACTATATTAAACTTTCACTCAACTTATTTATTAGGTAATCCAATTAGTTTAACGGGTTCAGAAGAATTAGTTGATAAATTACAAGATGTTTATAATTATGGTTCATATAATGATGTGGATTTTGAATTGTTAGATAAGCTTGTTAAATATGGTGATAGTTATGAATATATCTATGTTGATGGAGATAATATAACATCAAAAGTAATTGATAATATTTGTAGTTATCCTGTTTATAACGAAAAGGGTGAATATGTAGCCTTTATTGAACATTGGAGCAATGTAGAAAACAAGAAATATTGGAATGTTTACTATGAGGATTGTATACAAGAATGGAATGATTTGGGTGACAAAATCAACATGGTTGGAGAATATAAAAATGTTAGTGGTTTACCTTTACATTATAAAGGAATAAATGATTGGGATAGTACAATGGGTGAGGGGCTATTAGAGAATATAGTACCTGTTCTTGATGAAGTGGAAGATTTGTTAAGTAAGATGGGTGACGCTATATACACATTATCCTTAAATCCATTACTATTTACCACAGGACAAGCTATTGATGGAAATGGTATATCTAACGACATGGTAGGTATGAATGTAGCCTTAGAGAATGGTAGTTCTATGGAATATGTATCAGCTACTATGGATTATTCAACTATAAAATATTATCTTGATACATTACAAAATGAGTTAAATGTTATCTCATATATGCCTAGTATATTAGGTGGTAGTGGAAATATAGCAAATGTTAGTGAAGTATCATTAAAGATGTTATATTCATTAGCTGATGTATATGCCATGTTAAACGAGAAAGTATTAAGACGTGGCTTTAATGAGAGGTTTAATATAATTAGAAGATTGATAGGTGAAGAAGATAGAAAGTCATATGTTAATGTTACATTTAATTATAGTAGACCACAAAATGCGAGTGAATTATTAGACAACATGAAGAAACAATTTGATATGAACGCTATAAGTTTACAAACAATCATAGAGAAGTCGCCATTGACAGACGATGTGGTGATGGAGTTAGGTAGATTGAAAAAGGATGATGAAGCTAATGAAGTAAATGGCGTTGAAAATGTGGAGAATAGTGAAGTAGAATAAGGCTCTTTGGACTCTTAGGAGTCATGAGGGCTTATTGGTGTGATTTAGTGAGGTTGTAGGATTGGGTACAAGCTAGGAAAATGAGAACGTTGAGGGCAGAGAACGGCGAGAGAATTAGTGAGAAATTATGAGGGTAAGATGGTTGGGTTGAGATTGGTAGGAATAGCTTGACTTTTTGCACACTTTATCTAATGCAATGAAGTTATTAAAAGAGAGGATAGATTGAAAAATTAAGGATATTATTGACTTAAGCCACTTATTTACGGATGATGACTCAATGATACTAAGTCCAATATTATTCAGCTGTCCTCAATACCCATCGTTAAAACAAAAATTTTATTATAAGTTTAAGGTACTATAATGGTGGGTTATAGTACGTTAATAGTGATAAACCCTATCAATTATACACTCTTATTTCGCTAAATACAAAATACACTAAAACCATTGGTATCACTAGCTTTGAAAGGAATATTTATTTCGCAAAATTCATGTTTAACGAAATAATTTTAGGTTGAAAATATAAGGCTTTATCATATAGAAATAGAATAGATTAAAAGGTTTTAAATAATATTCTCCGTTACTCCATCTGAAAAAATTATGGGCTTACTAAGTAAAAAACCACCCACAAATAATTTGAAAAAAAGGTATATATTACTTTTTGTAGAATTATTAAATATGAAAGGTGGTGAATGTAATTATGAATAATGAAGAAAAAATAATAGACTTATTAGAGAAAATATTAGATAAATTAAATCATATTGAAAGTTCTAATGATTCAATTTCAAGTGATTGTTCGTCTATTCGTTCAAATACATATGATAATGACAATATGTATTCAGAATTACAAAAAATTAATTATACTGTAGAACAGATACAAGAAAAACTTGATTCACTTGAAGAATAATACAAAACAAATATTAATAAAAAAGAACGGAGAAAACGCTAAGTATGGATTTTTTTGATTTAAGAGAACAAAAAGGAAAAGAAATTGATGAATTGATAAAGAACTATTTTGAAAATAAGGGATATAAGGTTGTCTATAGGGAACAAGAAGATGGAACAGTTATATTATTAGGCTATGAAGAAGTGTTTTTTATTAAGAAATTAACAATAGAACGTGGAGAATACTTCATGGGAGCTAATGGTTTTAGTTGGGAAATATATATTAAGAAAGATAGGAAAAGAGAGTTATTAATGAGAATAGCTACAGATTCAAAAAATGAGGATAATAACTTTGTTTACCATATATGTTGTACTTCAATAAAAGATTTAATTAAAGAACAATATGATAATTTTGAAGATATTTTAAATTTAATAACTAAATAATTTTCTATTAAAAAGCTATCCTTAAGGGGATAGTTTTTTTGTACTCAAAAATAAGGAGGGATTAATAATGAAAGATTTTTCAATAGATTATAAACATGAACAATTAGTTAGAGAAAACATTGAATTGAAAAATGAATTAACTAACGCATTAAATAAAATACATGAATATGGAGACATGATAAAAGAACTAGAAGACTATATAAGGTTTTATCAAATAAGAGTTAATGGTATGAGTGACGCTGAATTTAAGGAAGAATTAAAAGATATTCATGATGAAACATGGCTAGGCAAATTAGGCTTGAGAAATAGATAGAAAGGAAGATGTACAAATGACAATTTTACAAAGATTAAAATTAGAATTATCAAATAAAGATTACTATACAGATGAAGAATATTCAATGTTCCTTGAGGAAAATAGATTAAGACCAACGGATGAATATAATAAAGATAATGACCAAATAAGGTTACTTCAAACGGTTGTGTGTATATTAGAGACATTGGCTAATGATGTTGATATTATGAGAAAAATTGATAGTAAAGATATTATATCAACAGACCAAGCTATTAAGTATTTATCGCTTAGAATTGATACGCTCAATAAAAAGATTATCGACTTAAAGGAAGAAAATGACGAATATATTTCAAGTAATATAAGACCTATATTTTATACAAGATAAGGAGGTGATATTGTGAACTCAATAGAAAAATTAATTGATTTAGAGTTGAAATTACATGGTGCAAAGGGATTCATTGATGGATTATCAACTAATTTTTTAATTAAGAAATGCAATGATGGCTCTGAAAATGGATATAATTTGAATACATTGATAGCCAAAGTACCATTTAGACAAGGTTCTATAGTTTTTGTTGGAAATGATAAGTATTTAGTTATTGATATAGAAGAACAGTTTGCACAAAATATTTATTATAGAGGAACTATGAGAAAATGTGAAAATTTTAAGCTTAGTAAAGATAAATACTATGTTGAAAGAAGTAATGTAGTTGGATTTGTTGATAAGGATAAATCTACATTAATAAGTAACGATTATTTTCTTGAAGAAAACACCTATATTAATGCAACAATACCGTTACAACAATTTAATATTAATGATGAATATGTATTATATAAGGGAAAAGCTTATATGATAGTAAATGTTGATGATACAAAAGAGGGGATTGTAACTTTAAATTCAAAATATCAAGATAGATATAGTGAAGTAGAAAAAGTCTATACAATTTCATTAAATGATACATCTGGAATATTACAAGTTGGTCAAACATTAAAATTAGTTGTAGTTTGTAAAGAAGATGATATTGTTGTTGATAATCCAGTAGTTACTTATAAATCAAGTGATGATAAGGTTGCAACTATTGATAATAACGGCTTAATAACTTGTAATAAAGTTGGCTCTGTTACAATAACTTGTACTTATGAAGGCGTAAGTGCAACATATTCGCTAGAAGTAAAACAGGAAGATATTTATACAATAGAATGTGATAATGTTTCATTATATGATGGAGAAACTTATCAATTAAATCCTGTTGTTAAAATTAATGGAGAAATAATTGAAAATCCAACTATAACATATACTGTTGAAGATGATTCAATTTGTACTTGTATTAATGGATTAATTATGGGTATTGGCGTAGGCTCAACTAAAATTACATTATCTTATGAGGATAAAATAAATTATAAAATCGATGTAACTATAAAACAAGTTCAAATTAACTATTCAATAGTTGGAGCTGATAGCTTTAGGCAACTTAAAACAAGTGTATATACTATTGAGCCATTAACAAATTGTACTTTCTATTTAGATGAATTTGATGGTGAATATATAGCTGAGATAATAAGTGATGATGGCAACGGTACTTGTACTATTTATGGAAAGAAGAATATTTCAAATAATTATATTACATTGTATGTTAAAGATGGAAAAGGAAATTTATTAGCCCAAAAGAAAATTGATATATTAAGATAATAAACTTGGAGGTGATAAAATGGAACAAATCACTAATTTAGTTACTAATTTAGGATTTCCCGTGGCTTGTTGTATAGCCATGGGTTATTTTATTTGGGATATGTATCAAAAGAATAATGATACAAATAAAAGAACATTAGTTGCCTTAGATAAGGTTACGGAGACAAATAATCAATTAGTAATAACTAATCAATCTTTAATTAGTAATATGGATTTAAAGGTAGAGAAGATAGAAGAAAAGGTTGAAGAAATAGCCAATAAAATTAAATAATGTATTGACAATTCATTATATTAGTATTATTCTAAAATTAATATAGTGAGAGTAATAATTAGCGTTTGGTTAGTGCCGTAACGCTTGAAAATAGCTTTATTACTTGATTTGAGGGCAAAAATGCGATTGAGTGGTTGAAATGATGGGTCTTATCGGAATGGGTAACAACCCAATGGTAGGAGCTACTGTTGCTGTTGCAGTTTCTGTTGAAGAAGCTATGAGCAAATAATAGTAATTATAAGGTATTTAGAGGATTCTAGTACATTTTAATAGACTGTTTTAGATGTACTCATCTAATAGGTATTATTACCTATGGATGGGTGCATTCTTTTTTTACCCAAAACCTTACTCTCATCTGCAGGGAGGAGGGAGTGAAGAAAATGAAGAAAATTAATATGAAAAATAAGTCAAATGGAAAGTCTTTAGAGGAGGGATTTAATGAATTTATATTAGAACATTGTCAGTTAAAAAACCTAAGGCCCAAAACTGAAAAACATTATAAAGAACTAATAAAATATAGCTTTAACTTTGATTGATATATTTGGTTATGATGGAGGCATAGAATTTGTTAGCATTGATGAACAATTAGAATTCGAAAGAGTATGGGTTAACTACATATAGAATAGAAGATGGCTTGAAATATTCATAAAGGACGATTTTATTAATAGCATATCAAATAGATGTCTATATTTTAGTTAGTGTAGGTAATAAATTATACTATGTCACAGCAAAATAAAGTTGTGTTAAAAGTTGTGAAGATGATGAAGGAAAAGCCTTTGTTACTTCACAACTTTTTTGTTTTCCATTTGTATATTTAAATATTTTATAAAGAAAATCATTAAAAAGGTTATGCATTAAGACAAGAGTAATTCTTATTTTTGCATAACTTTTTATTTTTTGATAGATAAAGAATAAGTAAATTAATAGTAGGATGTTGCAAACTAAAATGTTAAAATATTTATATAATGGGAAATAGTGAATTACTATTGTATTTAGAGAATTGAGAACATTTGTGTGAGAGGTAAACGTTGATGTGTGAGGAATATAAAATTTATTTAGATAGTTTTGATACAAATGAAAAGATTAATATAACCAGAATTTTAGAAGTTGAAAAAGAACTAAAGGTTAAATTTCCGATTGATTATGTGGATTTTATGCAAGAGTTTAATGGTGGAGAAGGTTTTGTAGGAAAAGAATATTTAATTATGTATAAAATGCATGAAATCACTGAAGTTAACGATGATTGTGAAGTTTCAGAATATGTACCAGGAATTATACTTTTTGGAAGTAATGGTGGGGGAGAGTATTTTGCTTTTGATTATCGTGGAAGTAAAATTAAATACATCATAATCCCGTCTATGCTTGATTATGATGATATCATAATTCAATCTACTACATTAAAAGAATTCTTTAAACGTCTATATAATGGGATGATATTTGAAAATTGACTTGTAAATGAAGGAGATAAATAGAAATGGAAAGAATATTGAATTACAATTATATTCAAGAAAAAGTTAAGGTCTTTTCTTGGCAAGATATTAAATGTATATATGAAATACATTATTATCAAGATTTTAATGAATATTATGAAGAAGTTTTTCTATTAGATATTGTCTTTATTATTTTTACAATAGATAACAAGCAATATTCAGTTAAAATTAGATTTCATGAAGTTGAGAATATGAATTTATACATAGGAAGTAAATTTGTTCAAATAGTATGTTTTGATATAGTTGATATTAAAGATGATGGATGGAGTTCATTAAATTATTTAGTACATGATTTGGAACAAGATGGTTATATAAAGTTTTATTGTAACAAGATAGAGATAATTTCAGTTGATGAAAGTAATTATAAATTATAGATTTATGAGAATGAATATTTAAATTAATAAGAGAGGATTAAATATAATGATTACAGATATAATTAAAACAAATTATGGATTAGAAGGGAAAATGGAATTTACACTATTTAATAAGACTATTAATGTATTAATGACTGAAGATATAGATTTAGAATATGCAAATTTGTGTGCTGAAAATTTGGAAAAGTTAGATGAAGCGGTTGTAAATAAATTATGTCAATATTCTATAAATTATTGTAATGATTTTTGCAATGATGTTGGGGAAGAAACTTATGAGTTTAATGCATTAAGGAATATATTAAATTATATAAATCCAACATGCTTAATAATCAGTAATCCAAAAGATAAGAATAAAGTAGCCTATCATTTAGAATTAGATTGTGATTGGGAAATAGAACATGGATTAGAGTGGACAATCTGTGATGGAAAAATACTTTATGTAGGTTCTTTTGAAAATGAAAACGGATGGGAAGAAATTTCATATTATAAAGAATTGAATTGGAATTATGCATTTAATGAAACATACTGTACACTAAAGAATTTGCCAACTATAGATATAATTAAAAAAAGCCTTATTTCTATGTCTGCTCTTGATATGATTTTTAGTGAGGAGGATTGGTTAAGAGTATATACATGGTATCCTAACTGGGATGAAAAAAGTTCTTTAGCAGTAATTGATAATGGCTGTGGAGATACAATGCATATAGTATTTTCAAATGATGGATGTATTATCAAAGGGTTTGATCATGAATCTGAGTTATCACCTCATGCTCAGGAAGACTTTGAAGTCTGGAAAGGAATTTATGATGATGTTCCAAAGGTGTTATTAGACTTACTTGAGGATGAAGCCATTGAAAAAGATGATGTGACATTCTGTATTTGGCAGGATAAGAATCATAAGGAGTGGCGAAAGGGAAAAGTAGAAATTCCAGAAGGTTGTAAGGATGGTTCGGATTATATGCTTAGTAGAATATTTTCAGTAGAAGGTTATGTAGATTGGGCAAAATATTATTGGGAATTAGGAGATAGATTGACTATTGAGGAAATTAAAAAAGTTTTTAACCATCAACCAATTACAGAAGAGATGATAAAAAAAATAAATCCAGATAGAAATATAAAAGAAACAATGGAAGAACTTATAAAAATTGATTATCCAGTAGAGTACAAGTTTTAATTAATTTCAAAAGATTATGCTGAGATAAAAAAATTAATAAGTAAAATTTATTATTAAGGTAGGTATTATTATGTCAGGGTGGAAATTAGAAGATATTGAAAGTGTAAATAAGGAAAATCCAAATACCTTTTTTATACCATCATTAAAAGAGCGAAGTTCACAGAAAAAGGGAGATTTAGTGAGAATACATTTTTTACTTACTAATCCTAAGGACGGTGAGCCAAGAGCGGAGAGAATGTGGGTTGAGATTTCAAGGAAAAAGATGTTTGGTAAAAAGTACATTGGTATCCTTACTAATATTCCTGTATATATAAAGGATTTAAATATTGGAGATGAAATTGAGTTTGAGCCAAAGCATATTGCAAGAACTTTTATAAAGAAAGAAGATCCACGTTGGCTTGAGATAGCAGAAAAAAAGGCACTAGTATCTAGAAAGTGTATGGAGAATAATGGGGTTATATGCTGGCTTTACCGTGAAAAAGCAGATAAAGTAGAAGATAGTGGATGGAGAGTGTTTTCTGGTGAAGAAGATGAGGAATATACTAATAATCCAGATAATATTAGGATAGTTAGTGTAGGTTATTTATTAGATAAAGATCCTACACTATTAGAAATAGTTAAAAGTGAAATTGGCTCTGCATATGAGAGGGAAAATAAAGAAGCATCATGGAAAAAGGTTGAAGATTGGTACAACTTAGAAGAATAATATAACATTTTACATAATGAAACCTACTTTTGGTTTTATAAAGTTTTTGATGAACTAATCAATTTATAGGTAGATGAATTGTTAAGGAGAGAAAAAATGGAAAAATTTTATTTTGAATTTGAAATTAATAATAATGATAGATTTAGTAAATTACAAGATTTTTTTATGCACTAAAAGAAGAGAAAGCAAAAGATAATATTATATCAAAAGATTCAAAATGGATTGGCTATTTTGAAGAAGACGTTCTTATGAAATTCTGGTGGCCAACTTCTGATGAACTTAACGAATATGCAAAACTATGGAAAGAAACTCCGATAAATGAACGATTTACATCTCCGAAGTTACAACATCCATGGGATTTTGAATCAATGATAGATGCATTCTCTAATGGTGAATATGATTTTGTATCTTGCGAACGAATATCAAATGAAAAAGGAAGAATTGAATTTAATCCGTGGTCTTGGCCTTATAGTGGTTCTAGTGCTTTTAGGGCATTAATAGAACATCAGGGGTTCAAAATACTGAGTGAAGATGTTTAATTCATTAGATAATTAATAGTTCAACTAGAGTATATAAAAAATATAATTATAAAAGATTATATAAATTTGAAATAAAGTTAGTGTATTTTATTAAAAGGGGGAATTATTATGAAAATTGAAAAAGAATGGGTTAAATATATCACTGAAATCAATATAATTTGCAAAAAATATAATGAGACTGTAAATAGAAACATAGCATCTGAAGTTAGTATTGATACGTTAAAAAAGTGGGTTTTTGATAATATTTCTAAAGATTTATGGCTTAATGATTATGAAGAATTTTTAAAAGTACAAAATGGATTTAAATTTGAAGGGTTAATTTTCTATGGGGCAAGTGATTATGAAAGTAATTTAATAAGTGAAAATGAGGCATGGGATTTTAATGGGGAATCTTTTGGACATAAATATTTATTTTTAGGAGATGCTGATATTTCATGGTATGTTTATGATATTTGTGAGATGAGTTTTGCAGAACTTGATAAACCAAGTGGAGACTCAATTGAAAGATTTAAAGACTTTGATTGTATGCTGCTATCAGCACTTAAAACAAAAATTCAAATTTAATTTTTTGTATATAATCATTCATCATATAAATGTGATGTTTAGTAATTTAATATTAATCTAACAGTTTGAAATTTTAATAATTAATTACACAAGAATACAAAGGTAGATCATTTAAAAATTTGCTAGTACTCTAGCATTGTAAGTGATTTTGAGAATAATGAAGAACTAAAGTTTTATTGTAATAAGATTGAGATAATTTCATTGGTAGAAAGTACTTATAAATTATGATTTGTGAGAAGATATTTTAAATGAAATTAGGAAGGACAAATTTATAGTGATAAAATGTAATGTAGGAAAATACATAATAAATGTTGAACAATATAAACTACCAGAAATGTACAGTAAGTATGTTGAAAATGCTAAATTGAATGAGGAATATGAATTGAAAAATGTGGATGGCGAATTATTTTTTATGTCTGCTAGTATTGGAGATAATTGGCCATTTTTGACAGTGACTCAAAGATATGAACCTAATACAGGTGGTTTTCATCCAGGTTTTTTATTAATACCTGAAACAGATACTCTATTTATTGGTGCTGGTCAAACAATTTTAGCTTATAACCTGAAAGACATAAAGAAAATTGATGAGGATTATTACTATGGAGGATTTTTAGGTTGGTTAAGATATAAGGATTATGTAGTTATGATGGCCGAAGTAGATATAGCATGTTGGAAGAATAATGGAGAAAAATTGTGGACTAGGTTCGCTGAGCCGCCATATAATATAGAATTTAATGGAGATGAGATTATATTGGATAGTATGGGAGAAATAATTAAATTTAATTTAGAGTGATTATAAAATATTTTATATGGCTGACAGGAGGAAAAGTGGTAAATTTATTAGAAAGAGATTATTTTAAAAAATAAGGATTTCATAGCATATATTATTAAATCAATGCAGGAAGCACTTTCATATGGATTATTAGATGGAATTGATTATGATGAAGAACTGAAAGATATGAGGGAATATATTGAAACAAACTATGATTTTTAGATATCAATTATAAGCGTCAAAGATGTTCTTTCCAATGTTATTGGATTATCAGGATCAATTTTAAATCCTGATAATCCTTTTTAAGCTCTCTACCGGTAATATCTGATATTTCTTTTATTTGTAATCCTTGTTTATGTAGCATCCAAACTCGATTAACTGTATATTTCACTTTATTAATAGCATCTATATGTTCTTTTCCTCTTTTTTGTGATATAAGGATCTTTTTTCTATGTCATATCAATTTTTACATACTTATTAGCAGTAGTTGTACTTACATGTAACTGCTTGGCTATTTTTTCAAATGATAGGCCTTCTTTACATAATTTTTTAGCTTTAATTATTTTTTCTTCTCGTGTTAATTCTGTTAGATATTTATATCGCTGCTTCGCTTCAGTAGATGTTAGAGGTATCTCAATTCTTCCAATAACTAATCTTTGAAGTACTTTTTTCAAGGTCTCAACCAAATTCTTAAGTATATGAAACCTATCATTTACTTGAATAGCATTAGGGTGTGAAGCTTCTATAGCTGCTTTGAAGCTAATTGATCCATCCTGTACAATTACTTTTAAATTTGGATATTCCTTCAACCAATTAGCTACATCTTGTGTATCTCTTGAGTTTAGAATATCAATAATACACCTAGTTTTTATATTAATCATAACAGTGCCATATGCATGTCTTTTCCTAATGGCAAAGTCATTAATGCATATATGAGTTATTTTTTCTTTATCTATTTTTATTGTTTTTTTTTAGTAATTACATATAGAACTTTTCTTAATTCCTACTGTTGACAAACTTAAAAAATTACTGGCTGATATAGAACTTTATGTCAATGAAACATGTACTATCTCTTCTATAAGTCTTTTAGTCTTTTTCGCTTTTGCATCTATAAAGCCAAATATTTCTGAAAATGTATATTGGGCACAATCTTCATTGATGCAGAACATATTACGATTCTTTAATAATATAATCACTTTCTTACCTTGTATAGGTAAGTCATGAAAACTTTTAGCATAGCGAGAATATACCTTATTTGTTATAATTCCATAATTTGGACATTTTAAGTCGTGTTTATTTGAAATTACAGTTATATATAGTGTATTATCTATTAATTAATGAGATATATAATCTAGTGATGAGTCTAACATTTTTATTATGCTTTCCATAGATGTCCTCCAAATTTATATATAGCATAATAATATATTATTTTAATGCAATTCCAATAACATTGGAAAGAACCTTTTTGACGCTTACAAACAACAATAAAGTCATGTCACAGCTAATAAACTTGTGTTAAAAGTTGTGAAAATAATGAAGGAGAAATCCATAATTACTTCACAACTTTTTTTATTTGAGAGAAAAAATAGAGAAAAGAAAAAGAGAGTAAAACCTAGAAAAATCAACGGTTTAAAAGGGGTATAGGAAAATTTGAGAAGAGAAATTGAGAGGGAAAAAGGATAGTTTTCTGGTATCAGAAAGGAAAATAGATAAAAATTATATTTCTTTGTTTATTTATGTGCTGCTATTTAAGAATTGTATAATCAGAGTATTTATACTTTGCAAGTGGCTTGTTTATTAAAATGTTGAATATTAAACATTCAAGTTAAGAATAAAAGAGTCTATGTTCATGCCGTAGACTCTTTTCATTATAAAGTATTCCTTTAATGCTTTCCTATACCATCATAAACATAATCTTTAACTTTTTGTGCGTTATCCTTTCGATTGGTTGCTAGTTTTATCTAAACTGGTAATGTTCTTGAATTCTTAATTATGTTATTCTTTAAAATAATTAAATTTTTAACAATATCCTTGTTTTTACTTATATGTAGCACCTACCTTGATTTTTAGTTTAGCATATATTATAAATCTATACAATGTGAATTCGCTTATTATTAATGGCTGCATAAGTAATACTATTTTACTGATTATGTACATATTAGAGAGCAGGAGTAATAGGAGAGAAAGTGTTTTTTAGGAGTAGTGTTATAAAAGGTATAAAATAATTTGAAATTGATTTGCTAATATGTAAGAAAATATTTAAAATTAAGATATAAGATGAATTAAATGGATATGCAGTTGTTCATTTAACGTGGCCAGGTAAGGAAGAATATAGTAAAAACTATCCTAGAACAAGATTATATGATAATTTAGGAAAAGCTATCAAAAATGAGTATTAAAATAGGGTTTAAACCAATGGAAACAGAACCTGGAATTATTAAAGGCAGAGACTCAATGTATTTAGATGAAATTAATTATGATTATGTTAATAAAAAAGTTGAATTACTAGTACAAACATATGATAATGTATTTTAGATAATATGTGAATCTTACAACTTTAAATTATATTGTCGGTTATTTATCAAAAGTATAGTAATAATGAAATAGGTATTGTAAAAGCAATAAAATGTACTGATACGTTATTAATTCACACAAGTCTATCTTATGAGGATGAATATTATGATCTATATGGATTAGATGATTCTTTTTATTTGGCTCAAAGTGGTACTTATGGTGATTTAGATGAAGTAGCAATTCAGTTTAAAGATACTATTAGTAGTTATGAAAGTTATTGTGAAAAATTTGAAGAGTTAATTGATCGTATATTTGAATAGGGTTATAAGATGAGGAGATGTATATGGATGATAATTATCAATAAATAAGTGATTTCCTTTATGATGATATTTCAAAATTAGAGGAGAAAATTGATAAAATAAATGATTCAATAGCGCTCCATATTATAGCATGTAAATATAATTGGGATGATGGGTTTAAGTTTCCTAAACTAATTATAGAAAATAAAAATTGTGATTTGGACACGGCTTTGATGATATTTTATGATGCAGATGATTATACATTTTTAAATGGAAATAATGAAGAGGAACCAGCGAATTTAAATGTGTGGTTCAACCTATATAGGAAAATATTTGATAGCGAGTTTGTTGGTAAAAGTATTCAATATATACCTGAACTAACTAAAGTTCAGATTTATAAATTAAAGAAAGGTAATCCTAGTGTACCAGAAGTGTTGCTAAATGGAACATTAGGGATTAAAGTTAATGAAGTTGGTTTTGGATGTAATTAATATGAAAGATATAAAATACATTCATTATGGTTGGATTAATTATTAAATGATGATAAAGAAGGTGATTTATATGAAAACTTGCCCTTGTTGTGGTTATAAAACTTTAGATGATGGTTCAATATATGATATTTGTGATATATGTTTTTGGGAAGATGACATTGTTCAGTTTAAGAATCCAGATTATGAGGGGGGAGCGAATACCATTTCTTTAAGACAAGCACAAAGGAATTTTATTGAATTTGGTGCTTGTGATGAAAAAAGTTTGAATAGTGTAAGAAAGCCTAATGAAAATGATGTAAAAGATAAGCAGTGGAAGCTGGTTGGGGAGAGATAAATAATGAATTTAATAGAGTATTCAGATGTAGAAATAACAAGTCTTTGGAATGATTATGCAGAGACGAGAAATATAGGTTTGAAGAAAATTGCAAATAAAAAGTTGGATAAACTAATTGAGTATTTAGAGTCAAAGAGTGAAAATGATAAGCAAAAATTTGTTGAGTATCTTTGTAATCAAAGATTTGAAAAAGGAAAAATTAAGGATTTTCAGCAGCCAATAGTAGAGAAAATAATATTACCGATAGTTGTTGATGCTGTAAAAAATGACAAGATGCCATATTTAAGATGGATATATCAATTGCAGTTATATAGTTGCTGTAATTATAGGAACATAGATAATATAGAGTATTATAATTCAAAAGATATACTTATACGTGCAAATAGCATAGATCCTACTGATATTAAAACTGTAGTGCTATTAATTAAAGTATATATGGATAGATTATGGTTTGGGAGTCACCATTTACCGGAGTATATTTTAATAGAAGAAAAAGAAGTTGATTCTTTATTGGAAAAATTAGAACAATTATTGGATAAATATAAGGATAAACTTGATAAAATAAAGTTTATTTTAGAAGATATGAAATATTACGATGACTTATATAAAAGTTGGTTTAATTATAAAAGTGAAAATGCAAATATTAAATTTATTGAATGGTGTGAAAATCATAATAAAACTTATTCATGGGTTAAATCTTTTTATTATGATAATTTACAATATCAAGTGTGACACTAATTAGTTGAAAAAAGTAACTCATACTAGTACGTTTATGCTAAAGTAATAATTGCTAGAAAACTACTTTTAAGGACGTGATTATATAAGTTATAAACATATTACTATAAATGAACACTGTTGTATAGTAGAATATTTAAAATTGGGATTGATTTTATCTAAAATAACCAAAGAACTCAATAGAAATAAATCAAGTATTTCGAGAGAAATTAAAATAAATAATCTTAATGGAAAATATAATATTCATGTATCTCAAGATACCTATGAAATTAGAAGAAATAAATATAAGCCTTATGGTAAGATGCTGATGCTTTGTTAAGAATTTTAGAATGCAAATGATTTTATGGATTATTAAGTTTTTCATAACATACTATTAAAGAAAATAATTGAATAATAGCTTGCAATTATATATTAATAGTGGTATACTTATAAATATTAAAAAGATTATTTAATTTTACACTTCTCCTTAATTAGAGAATTATATTATTAATATCTTTAAGAATAAGGAGGAATTTAATATGACAGATAAGACATTAGTATGTAAAGATTGTGGAAGTGAATTTGTTTTCACAGTTGGAGAACAAGAATTCTACAAAGAAAAAGGTTTTGAAAATGAACCTGTTAGATGTGCAGCTTGTAGAAGAGCAAGAAAAGAACAAAATAATAGAAGATAATAGAAGAACGTTAGAGTTGTGAGATTTTATCGCAACTCTTTTTTTATTGCGATAAAAAAATGTAAAAAAGGTGAATGAAATGTATTTAAAAATCTAATATTTTATGTAGTATATATAAAATATAGGGTTCATTAGTAGTTTATCCCTAAAAGCTACTTTCCAAATTATTAGAACTAAATTTTAGAATAAAATCAACCAGTACAAGTGTTAAAAAACATCTGTGTGCTGGTTGATTCATTTGTCATGGAAAACAATATGAAAGAAAAGTGCATTTCTTTTGGAAGAATAACAGAAAAAATTTGATAAAACTAATAGTTATGCGTCAAGATAGTGTGTGATAATAAATAAATGCTGTTAAATATGCGCTGTTCTTTTTATTGTGTGGTTAATTACTTTTTTATTTATTAGGAACATTATTTAAGATGTATTGTGTTTAAATGATAACTCTTATCAGTTCCTGTGCTTTTATAATACTATAAAAAAACACCAAAGTCAATATTAATGATAATTATTTTCAATTAAATATATAAATACTTTTGGTAATTTGAATATGTATTTATATTGTGAAATTTAAACATAGATTTATTGAATTTAAATAAATATGCGAGTGACTTTCTATATTAGATTTCTATTTTATAATATATATTGCTAAAAATTATCATATATATTATAAAATAAAAAATAAAAGTGTTTTATTTTATAAAATTATAAAAAATATGAAGTTTAATTTAAAAATTATAATTAATAAGATATAATTGTTATAAAAAAGTGAAAAGCGAGGGGAAAAATGAAAAAAGTAGTAGAATTTAAGAAAATATTATTCGGACTAATATTAATATTAGTTCTTATACCGGTTATATTATTAACAATATCATCAGGTGTTATAAATAGAAATAATGCTAATAAGAATTATAAAGAAAATGCAGATTTATTACTTAAAATTGCAGGGGGAACAATTGATAATAAAATTGGGGAATACTATAGTATTATACAATTATTATCTAGTGATGGAGATTTTTATGATTTTGATAAATTAAAAAAATCTATGGATTTATTAGAAAAAAGAGATGAAAGTATACTTAATATTTATTATGCATCTGAATCCGATGGATCTTACGTTCAGTCATTAGATCATGAACTTCCAGAGGGATACAATGCTAAATCAAGGCCATGGTTTATAAATTCTATGGCAGATCAGAGCAACTTTATAGTAGAAAGTCCATATTCTGATCCTACAACAGGAAATATTGTTCTTACTATTTCTAAAGCTGTTACTAAAGATAATTCTGCAATAGGTGTTGTTTCTATGGATATTGAATTGACAAAGCTTGCAGATATATTATCTGAATATAAATATGGTGAAACAGGACAACTTATGATATGTACAGATGAAGGTGTAGTAATTTCTAATACTGATGAAAGTAAAATAGGTGGACAAGAACCATTAGAGTATGATGTATGGGATAATATTATAAGTAATGATAGTGGTGAAGTTGATTTTGAATATAGTTCAAATGGGTATTTAGGATATTATTCAACTACAAAAACCACTGGATGGAAGATTATTTTAAAGACTGAAACAAATGAAATACGAGCTTCTGAGAGATATCAATTGATGTTATCTATATTAATTATGTTAATTATATTAGTTTTAATTACTATTATAATTAATATTGGTACAAAAATGGTATCTAACAATATAAAAAAGTTAGTTGAAAGTATTACGAAAGCATCTAAGGGTGATTTTAAAGAAAAAATAAATCTTAATACCATAATAAAAGAATTTAAACTTTTAGAAGAAAGTTTTAATAATATGTCAGGAAATTTAACTAATTTACTTGGTAGCGTAAATGATTCTGTAATAAATGTAGATAATACAACTGTAAACTCAATTGCATTAAGTGAAGAAATATCTGAGTCTATAGGACAGGTAACAAACACTATGACTGAAATTTCCGAAGGTACAGGGAAATCAGCAGATGGTCTTGAAAATATCGCATCTGATATGGAAAAATTATCATCTTCTATTAATGAAATAAAAAATGAAACTAACAATGTGAATGAAGTTGCTTTGGAAACAAATAAATTAGGAGGAAGAGGTTTAGAAATTGCTAAATTAGTATTAAATAAATCAAATGAAACTAAAAACAGTACGGAAGAAGTAAATTCTGTTGTTAATGAAGTATCAAGCAGTATTGAAAAGATTGAAAATATTAATAGTAGTATAACAGCAATAACTGAACAGACAAATCTTTTGGCATTAAATGCCGCAATAGAAGCTGCAAGAGCTGGTGAAGCAGGAAAAGGATTTGCTGTTGTAGCTGATGAAATAAGAAAACTTGCAGAAGAAACAGCAGTTTCAGCAAAAGAAATAGATTCAATTATAAAAGAGATAAGTGAAAAATCTAATAAGGCTGTAGATAAAGTATCAAATACTACTAATGTAGTAAAAGAACAGGAAGAAGCTGTTATGGAATCTCAAAAAATATTCAAAGATATAGTGCATTCTGTTGAAAGCTTAAGTGATAAAGTATCAATTATAGCAGATAGTATTTCCATAATAAATACTATGAAAGATAATGTATTAGATAAAGTTGGAGATCTCTCAGCTTTATTAGAGGAAACAGCAGCAGGAAGTGAGGAAGTGACAGCATCTGCTCATGAAGTTAATGCATCAACCGAGACATTTGTACATGATTTGAATATATTGAAGGAAAAAACAGAAGAGTTAAAACAACATATTTCAACTTTTAATTTTTAGTTCATTAATATAAAAATCACACAATTTATACATAGAAAGAGTTCAAGAAAAGACAATATTACTTAGTCTTTTCCTGACTCTTTTATTTATAGAAAAATTAATATCCGATTTGCTCATTTATTAAAATTACTTCCATTTCTTTTATTCCATTCATTTTCTTTATTAATACAGAAACACCACAACATATTCTATCAGGACTAGAGCAGTCATAACATTTCATTTCTTTACTTACAGCACAAGGTGTTTTTAATCCAAGTCGCTTTGCGTTGAGAGGAGCAGCAATATTTCTAGCACGCCATAATGCTTTTTCAAAAGTTTCCTCGACTTTATTTATGCCAACTATTATATATACTTTTTCATGACCATACATAATAGATGATATTCTGTTACCACTTCCATCAATATTTATTATTTCACCTGTTTCAGCTATTGCATTAGCAGAAGAAATATAGACTTGTGCTGTTTGAGAATTAGACCTAGCTTCTTGTTGTGGTTGTCTCCAATGCCAATAAACTTCATTATTTATTGATAAGGTTTCAAATAAATTTAACTCTTCTAATGTTTTACTACCACCAAACCCTATTGTTTTTTTATTTAGCTGTGAATCAAGATATTTTACTGCACTATCATTATTTTCAAAGAATGAAACAGTAAAGCCTTCCCTTTTTAAATTATCTAATAATTTTGATATATTCATATTATAAGCCCCCTTAGTATTAATTTTTATAAAAGAATCATATTTAATTTGAGAATAAGTAATTATAATTGGTTAACTTTTAAATTTATATACAATTATACCATATAGTAATTATGAGGTTTTTAATGAGAAATATTTTGTGGATATTATAATTAATAATGTGAAATTAGAAAAGTAAGTATTATTTTTTTCAAATAGCTAATAATAAAATATATTATTGTACAAATATTGAAATGATAAAAAATTAATATATATGTTGTTAGATTTATGGAGGAAAAATGAAAGTTTTAAAAAGATTATTATTACTTATGAGTATATTTGTACTGAGCACTATGTTTTTTATATATCAAACAACAAATGTTAGAATTTTATGTTTAGAAAGAAATCCAGCAAAAGTTTCTGTATTTTTATCAGATTTCAATGACGATTTGATTTCAGAAATAAGAAAAAATCTAGAAGAAATTCAAAAGAAAAATTATGATAAAGTAGAATATACTTTTTATGATGGGAAGTTAAATCAGAAAAATCAAAATGATGAAATTGCAAAGGTATTAGAAGAAGGAACTGATTTAATATTATTAAATATAGTAGATAGAGCATATTCTAAAACTGTTATAGATAAAATAAAAGCAAATAATGTTCCTGTGATTTTATTTAATAGAGAGCCTCTTACCTCTGTGCCAATACAATCATATGGAAGAGCCATATATATTGGAACTGATCCAGTGCAGGCAGGTATTTTACAGGGGGAGATGTTAATAGATTTATGGAATTCAAGTAAGAAAATTATAGATAGAAATAATGATGGAATACTACAATATTATATGCTAGAAGGTGAAGGTGATAATACAGAAGCAACAGAAAGAACTAAATATGTTATTTCTACAATTGAGAAATCGGGGATAAAAACCCAGCAAGTAGGGGTTGACTTTGCTGATTGGTCTGAGAAAGATGCATATAAATATACAAAAGAAGTCTTTGGAAAATATAGCTCAGATATAGATGTTATAATTGCAAATGATGATAGTATGGCAATAGGTGCTGTTAAGGCATTACAAGAATATGGCTATAATAAAGGTGAAAAATCAAAAACAATTCCAGTTGTAGGCGTTGATGTGATTCCAAAAGCTAAAGAATTTATTGAAAAAGGATATATGTTAGGCTCAGTATATCAAGATCCTAAAGATTATGCAGAAGCTTTATATGAAGTTGGAATGAATTTAATTAATTATAAGAATCCTGTAGCTGATACAAAATATACACTTGATGATACAAAAGTATCAATTCGTATTCCACATACTAATTATTTTTATAATAATATATTTGCTAAATAATACAAATTTATATATTAAAAATAAAGAAATACTGAATTTTATCAATGTTTCTTTATTTTTTATATTATTCTAAACTATATATTTATAATTTAAATTTAATAGTGTCCAATCACATTACTCTTTCATATTATGTAACAAATACAGAAAGGAAGTAAAGTGAATGGCGCTTAATATTCAAGGTGTAGATATAAGTAATAATAATACTATATCAAATTTGTCTACTCTTACAGAAAATGGAGTTCAGTACTTATATTTAAAAAGTACTGAAGGAGCTACTTTTGTAGATCAAACAACACCAGCTAGATACGTACAAGCTAAGAATTTAGGATTAAAAGTGGGATTTTATCATTTTTTAGTAGGAACAAGTTTACCAGAAGCACAGGCAGAAAATGCATATAATGCTACAAAAACTTATGCTCAAGATCTTGCATTTATGTTAGACGTTGAAGTTAATTTTGATTCTCTTTGTGATTATGTTTTAAGATTTATAAACAGATGGCAGGAACTTTCAAATGTTGAAATAGGCATCTATACCTATAGTGGTTTTATAAGTAACTTAACAGCAATATCAAATTATATAGAGAGTAGAAAACTATGGATAGCAAATTATACTTCTTCATATAATAATGTAAATACAGGATTTTTTTATAATATTGTAGGATGGCAGTATACTGAAAATGGAACTATAGGAAGTTTTTCTGGAGATTGTGATTACTTTAGTGAAAATTGTTTGGTACAGTCTAAACAAGGTGAATGGCAGTTAAATAATGTTGGTTGGTGGTACAAATTTAATGATGGAACTTATCCAGCAAATGAATGGTATAAAATAGATGGAAAATGGTATTTGTTTAATAGTGAAGGATATATGCTTTATGGATGGCAGTGGTCAGATGGTGGTAACTGGTATTACCTAGGAAGCAGAAATGATGGATCTATGAAAACAGGTTGGGTGTTGACTGGTGGAAAGTGGTACTATTTTAATTCTCAAGGTGCTATGCAAGTTGGCTGGCAGGAGATAAACAACCAATGGTATTATTTTGATTCAAATGGAGAAATGCAGACAGGCTGGTTGAAGTATAATGGAGAATATTATTTATTGTATAGTGATGGTCAGATGGCACGTAATTGTGAATTATATGGATATAGCTTTAATAATAGTGGAGTTGCAACAAAAATTCAATAAGATTATATAATAGAAACAAGAACAGAAAAAATAAGGTTCTAAAAATTAAAATGTGCTTTTGACGAATTTACAAAGTATAATGCTAAGTTTTTAGTATAGAATGCTTTATATTGATTTTGTCAAGCACAATTTTTAATATTTAAGTAAAAATAACTTTGAATTTTTTTATTAAATAATACTATATATCACATAATTTGTTTATGAATAAAAATATATATAGATATGGAGTATTTTATTTAGTTTAGAATTTAGTTCAGAAGCAAGGGGGGATTCTGTTTGGATGATAACATTATCCGAGATTACAAAGAAGCGGTTCATGAAATATCCAAAGCATATTATTTTATAAATAATGATGAGTCTGATGCAGTATATGGACAGGACGTTTATAATAAATCAATAAAGCAATATCCATATTTTTTTATTGCAGGAGCAGGTATAAGTTCAGAGTCAGTAAAGACATCTGCACAGATTACAGCAGAATGTAAAAGGATATGCAAAGAAAATCAATACAATAGAAGTAGAAATGTGGAAGAACAGTATTCATACTGGCTTGAAAAAGCATTTCCACATAAAGAAACAAGAAAAAGGTATATCAAAAATCTTATTAAGGATAAAAGAATACCTGAAAGTGCAATAAAGCTTGCCAATATACTTTTATCTAGAAAAGTAAGCAATTTAGTTGTTACTCCTAATTTTGATACATTTATATATGACACATTAAAGCTTTTTGGTGAAAATAATATTATAATATCTGATACTTGTAAGAGTGCAGGGAAGCTCAATATTGAAAGCAACAGCTTAAACATATTACATGTATATGGAACATATGAATTTTACGATTGCGTTAGTCAGAAGTATTCAAACGAAAGAAATAAGGATTTAGATGAATTGTTTTCAGTACGTTCTTTTTTAAGAACTGCTCTAAATGGTATGTCTCCACTTGTTATAGGTTATAGTGGATGGGAAAATGATGTTATAATGAGTGAATTAAAAGAAAGATTTAAAATGCCATTAAAGTATAAAATGTATTGGTTCTGCCATAATGAAGAGGACTACAAGAATCTTCCGTTATGGATCAAATATTCAGATGAAGAAAAAAAAATAGTACGAGATGACGTTATTTTTGTGCTTCCAAAAGAGGAAAGGGTTTATGGATTTGAAATTGATGATGATTTAAAATACTCTGATTTTAATGATGTTCTAGATTCAGGAGAGGTATTAAGCAGTTTTATAAGTGAATTTAATATAAAATCTCCAGATATAATTCAAAATCCAATACAATTTCTTAAAAAATACTTTGAAGAAAATTTTGCAAAAAATATTTATTCTGATTTTCTTCTTTTAAGATTTAATGAAAGTGGAAATGATAAAGAAATTCAGGATATAAAGGAAGCTATAATAAGTAAGGATATAGTTGAAATAATAAATAAAACAGAAAATTTTGCAAATAATTTAGATGCTCATGGAGAGGAAAATGTAAGGATTCTTCTAAACTATCTTGTTACAACAATAGAACAACACACAGTTGCAGGATTAGAGAAAGGCAACCTAAAAAAAGTAATTAATTTATATAAAAAATTATATAAATACATGGAAAAATCATCAGTAGATAAAGACAAGCTTGACTTAATTAAAGTTAGACTAGAAGAAATTTTGACTTTAGATAATTATAATGTTATTAAAGGTGAAATTGACAGTATATTAAATATTATGAACACCATAAGTGAAAGCAGTGAAGGATATAAGGATGTATATAGAAAATGTATAAATATTAAATTATCTCATAGTGAAGAAGATAGTGATGATTTATATAACAGCATAATAGATAAGATTCAAAAATGGGATGAACCTGAAGATAGAAAATTATTAATAAAAATGTATATGGAAAAAGCCATATTTCTTGAAGAAGATGATGATATGGAAGGTTCAGTAGCTATGCTTGAAAATGCAGAAAAATATTTTTCGTATGTAAAAGATGATGAATGGCTTGAAAATGTATTTATTTTATGCAGATTAAGGAAAGCGGAATTGTATAATGATTTAGAAGAATATGATAAGGCACTGACAGAAATTGATGCAGTTAAGAATAGATATTATGATAGAGAAGATCTGAAATTGAAGCAATTTCTTGCTGACACTATGATTTTAAAGGGATCTATACTTAAAAAAAATATGAGGCTTGAAGAAGCAGAAGAATCTTTTGATGAGATATACAGTAAATACAGTATGGACAAAGATGAAAATATAAGAAGAAAGGCTGTTAAAGCTCTTATAAATAAAGCAGAAGTACTTGAAATGGATGAGGATTTCTACGAAGCAATAGAAGTTTATAATGATATAATAAATAGATATAAAGATGATAATGATGATGAACTGCGAAGGGCAGCAGCACAGGCAAGATTAAATAAACTTGTAATTTTGACTAAAAATGAAAAGGATGAGGTTATAGTTAGAAAATGTAATGAGATTTTAAATATATATAAAGATGAAAATGATGAAAAGATAAAATTAGTTTGTCTTCAAGTAACTTTGTGCAAAGCTATAGGACTTCATAATAGTGGAAAGCAAAAAGAAGCAATGGAACTTTATAACGATATAATTAAAGCTAGAAAAGAAGATGCAGATATAAAAATGAAATCTCTTATAATGGAAGCTAGAATATTTAAATCATATTGTTTAAAGGATAATACAGAAACACTAGATACCAAGGAAATGTGTAATGAAATAATAACTTTATGTAAATCTGATGAGGGGAAAAAGGCTAAGACAAAAGTAGTTGAGACAATGCTTAATCAGGCTGATTCTCTTATTAAATCTGGAGATGTTGATGAAGGTATAAAAATATATAATGAAATAGAAATAACATATAAAGATAATGCTAAAATAATAGGAACAATACGTGAATTTATTCAAAGCATAGCAAAATACAGTTTTGATAGTGCAAAACTTATTTATGAACAGCTTAAATATAATTGTATAAATTCTTCTTATGAAGTTGAAGATGAAGTATTGCTAGCTGGATTCAGCATACTTATAAATAATAAAGATGCTGACTTTAATCTTATAGAAGATAATGCTATAGGCTTAAGCAGAAGAAATGATAATATTAAGAAAGAAATTGAAGCCATTGTAGGTAATATTGGTACAGATGCATATATGAATAAAAATTTCAATATGGCAGAAAAGTATTACTATCTTTTATATAGGTTAAATAATAACATGTGTCTTAATATTGCATATATGATAAGAAGGAAGGAAGTTAAAAATGTTAATATATATCCAGATTGTGAAGCTTTGATAGAAAGTGCAGCTGTAAAAGGCAGTGATATGGCAAATATAAATAAAGCACTTTTGTTAGCTGATAAAGAAATGTATGATGATGCTGTTGCATGCATAAGAAAAATAAATAATACAGCTTCTTTTGAATGGTGGAAGCATATGGATGATGGTGAGAGCGAGAAATATAAAGTACTATTTATGGGACTTATTACAGGAAGGATAAGTGAAAGTGAATTAAGTATTAATGATGTAATAGAAAAACTAGAAGGTTTCCACGAAAATGATTTTATTCTTCATATAGAAAGGGTAATTTATCTTGAAAAATAATTATAATATTAAAGTAAAATATATATTTAAATATGAAGAAATATAAGACTTAGCCTAATGTAATTTGATAATGTTACATTGGGCTTTTGTACTAATCAATAAAAATTTTGAGATTTGGATAAATATAGTATATACTAATAATTGTTTGTAAGATGCAATTGGAAAAAAGCAATGATGTGGATCAGGTGTTAAATAACAGGAGGAAAAGTATGAAATCTGTAAATGCTCTTAAAGTAGCAAAGGAACATGGATTATATTTAAAATTAGTAACAGCTGTAAGAAATTTTGATTCATATAATAGTTTTTATAATATTTATGATGAATTTGAAGAGCCTTGCAGAAGGATTGCAATAATAACGAAAAATGAGACTATAGAAGAAGTTTATGATAATGAAAATAATAAAGATTTTTTTGAAAGCAAAATAATAGAAGGAAACCTTTGGATAGAGGAATATTCTCTTCTTACAAATCCTGAAAAAATAGATTTATCACAATTAGAGGTACCAGAAACTCTTATTAAAAATTTCTTGGATGAGATTTAAAAATTAGTATTAGTTTTTTAGAAAAAATAAATTGTTAAAAATATATACTACTAGTAAAAAATATGTGAAACAAGCATATAATGTATTGAGGAAAAGCATAAATAAGCAATTAAAGTTTTGACTGTATGCTTGAATAATTTTAAAGAAGGGAATTATATTATGATAATTAACAGTCTTAATCCTTCTATTTGCAGTACAGTTATGTTTTGTGGTATAGGGCTAGTAGTATTACGATTACTTTTTATTGGAGGAGCCATATTAGATTGCTTAAAAGATAATAAATAGTAAAACTAATGAATGAATTGATTTATAGTGAAGAATAAAAATGAACAGAACAAAAATGAACAGAACAAAAATAGGCTGAATATTTACTTATAATAGTATATAGAAATTATGCTAATATACTAAAAGTAAATTATTCAGTCTTTATATTTTGTATAAAATAGATTTTAATATTGTCAATAAGAATTCATTTATATAATATTCATTTTGGATTTTTCTATAAAATGAATATTGTTATTTATTAAATAGAGAAGTTTACTGATATAATACATTTAGAGTTTTAAATTGTCCTGATAAATATTAAACGTAATAACAGAGGTATGATGAAAATGACAAAAAAATTAAAAATAGTAATGCCAGATTATTTTAAACAATTTAAATGTATAGGAGGAAAGTGTGAAGATAGCTGTTGTATTGGTTGGGATATAGATGTTGATGAAAAAACATTTAGACAATATATGAAGCTAGATAACGAAGAATTCAATACTATTTTAGCAAAGAATATGCAAAAAAATCATGAGTGTAGTAATGAATTTATTGATTATGGAAAAGTTCAGCTTAATAAAGAAAAAAGATGTCCATTTCTAAATGAATGTAATTACTGTATTATACATTCTAAACTTGGAGAAGATTATCTTTCTAATACATGTAGCCATTTTCCAAGAGTATTGAACAAAGTAGATGAAGATTATGAAATATCACTTGATGTATCATGCCCTGAAGCTGCTAGGATTGTTCTTGGAAATAGAAGTGGATTTAAATTTGAAAAAGATGACATTCAATTAAAGAAATATATAATAGCTGGAGAGATTGATACAAATGACGAAGAATATGAGGATCATCCAATAAAATATTTTAAAGAAATAAGAGAGTTTTGTATAAGAATTATTAAAAATAGAAAGTTTGATTTGAGTGAAAGGTTATATATACTTGGTGATTTTTTATATGAAGTAGAAGAGAAAAGCTGTGATGATAGTGAAATGATTTGTGGATTTATAAAAACTTATAATATACATGATGTAGCTAAAAATTATAGAAGAAATAAAGATAATTACATAATGCAGATTTCTCTTTTAAATAATATAATAAATTCTTTAGAAATATATGAGGAAACAGATAGTGAATTGTTTAAAAAATATACTAAAGAAACTATAGATGGATTTAATATAGAGAGTCCAGAACAGTTAGAGAAAGACAGCAATAGATATATTAATACTTTTATAGAGTATAGTAGGAATTACATTGAAGAAAATGAGCATATTTTCGAGAATTATTTAGTTAATTTTATGTATAATAATTTATTTCCGTATTCAGAGAGTGATTCTATGTTTGAAGGGTATATAATGCTTATTATGAGATATTCATTAATAAGATTTTATCTTGTAGGAAAATATCTTATTAATAACACTGAGTCATCTGAAGAGATAATTAAATTTATCCAGGTCTTTTCTAAGACCGTTGAGCACGATAAAAATTATATGGAAGAAATATTAGATTTTTTAATAGAAAATAATTTTGATAATTTAGAATTTACACAAATGCTTATATAAAATAAATAATATGATTAAAAATAAAAAAACATATTGAAATGTATAAGAATAAGGAATATAATAAATATTATGTAAAAAAATGGTGATGAAATGTTGAGAGAATTTTCGAGAAAATTTGTGAATTATTTGGCGGAAAATAATTATAATGAAGAAGAAATAGAACAAATGGAATATGTATTTAGATCAACTATGTTTGAGATACTAAAGGTGTTAGGAGAGGTTTTGATTTTTGCTGCACTAGGGTATTTTAAAGAAATCGTAATTGTATTACTAGTAATGCTTACAACTAAACCATACATTGGAGGATATCATGAAGATACTCAAATGAAATGTTTTATGTGTTCACTTTTGATTTCGGGTGGAATAATATTATTAAGTAGTCAGTGTAATTTCACATTTATAGGAAATATTATTATATTAATATTTTGTATATTTGCCATTTATAATCAAGCTCCCATAATTAATCCGTCTATGCCCTTAACGAGAAATGAATTAATAAATAAGAATAGGGTGAGGGGGTTAACTGCATCTATATTTTGGAGTTTAACATCAATAGCAATAAGTTACTATTCATCTTATTTTTTAATAATTACATTAACTATTTTTGTTAATAGTGTATTAATGTTTAATAAAAAAGAGACATCTAATGAATAAGAATTAAAATATATCATTTAACACACAAAACTTATAAGTAATGAAACTTGTCTTATATATTGAGATAGGTTTCATTATTTTTTTATAAAATATATTACTTTTATTAAGTTTGATATATAATGATAAAATGTAATAAATTTTACTTAGAAAAATTTAGGATAAAGGATGAAGAAAAAATGGATAATTTTAATTTTGAAAATTTAAATGGTGAAGAAATCTGGGAAAAACTTTATAATAAAGAGCTAAATACAAAGAAAAACATATTAGAGTACATAGAAATGACAGGAATACTTATAAAAGAAAAAGTTGATATATATCAAATTGAATCAACATACAATTTTATATATAAAAAAATAGATGAAATGGGTACAATTATTAAGCCTAATACGGTAATGTTTTTGCAAAATAAATTAAAGGAAAAGCTAGGAAAATATGTTTCGTTGAAGGATCCTAAAATGCAAAGTACATTTATTGAATTTTTTAAAGAAGCATATCCAAAGGGTGAAAGAAGAAAAGATTTTACATGGGTACTTTTAGATATAAATAATATTTCGGATGAACAGATATGGACTACATTAAAATATATAAATAGAGAATGTTTAAATGAAGACTTGTTCTTAGATGATGAAGAAATAGAAGACATAGTAAAGGTTATAGGTAAGCTTGTTAGAAATAACAATATTAAATATATAAATGATATTAGAAGTTTAAGTACTCTAAATAGTATCCTTAAAATAAAAGTAATAGAGGATAAAGGTAAGTTTAAAGTAAAAAGATTAGAAAAATAAACTTAAATATTGATAAACCTCTTTAATAAGTATTTTTATTTATTATTAAAGAGGTTTATAGATTACTAACTACACAGTTTTTTTGATTTTTTTACAATTACTCCATTAAATTTATTTAGATATATGGAGAGATAATAGTTGTTATATATAAGTTTAGCACGTTTCTTTTTTGATATTTTATTTTTTCCACCAAATTTTTCAGAATCAGTATTAATAATTTCATCATACCATCCTGAAGAATCAACTTGGAGAAGGAAAGAAGAGCACTCTGAATCACCTAAATTAAGAACTGTGTAAGAACAATCTTCTTCAAGATCATTTCTCTTATATGCAAAGATACATGGCATGTTATCATCAGTTTGAATCCAATTGAAACTATTTTTATTATATTCATTTTTATAAAGGCTAGATTCTTTAGAATATATTTCTTGGAGTTTTGAAAAATAATTTTTAAATAACATATGTTTAGGGTAATCTAGAATATCCCAGTCTATTTCTTTATTGCAATGCCACGTTTCAAACTGTCCAATTTCATTTCCCATAAAGTTAAGTTTTTTTCCAGGATGAGTCATCATAAAAAGATAAAAACATTTAAGATTACTGAATTTTTCATCATAATCACCATACATAAGATTAACAACAGAATTTTTAAAATGTGAAACTTCATCATGAGATACTGGTAAGAGATATAGTTCATTATAAAAATATTCAATTGAAAATTTTAATTTGTGTCTGTTAGAGCTTCTGTCATAAGGAGTTAACTGAAAATATTCAAGTGAATCATGCATCCATCCAAAGTTCCATTTATAGTCAAATCCAACGCCACCATAAACTACAGGGGCAGTTATCTTGGAGAAGACAGAAGAATCTTCTGCAATAAGCATTACATTTGGATGTCTATTTTGAAGTGCAAAATTACTGCTTCTAAGAAACCATAAACCTGCTTCGTTAACTCCTTTGTTTAAATCCCCACTTTCATATATCATAATAGATACAGCATCATATCTTAAACCATCCATATGATAATAAGACAACCAGAAATCAAGTGAAGATCGTACAAAGCTTATTACATATGGTTTCGTAAAGTCAAAAAGGTTAGTATCCCATTCACTGCTTCTATTTTCATCAGAATTGCTTTCATAAATATAACTTCCATCATACTTGCTAAGAGAAAATGAATCTTTTACAAAATGAGCAGGTACAACATCAAGGATTACACCTATATTTTCATTATGGCATTTATTAATGAATTTCATTAAATCTTTAGGATTACCATATCTACTTGTAGCACTAAAATATCCACTTACTTGATATCCCCACGATCCATCAAATGGATGTTCAGTAATAGGAAGAAGTTCAATATGAGTGTATCCCATTTCCTTTACATAAGGGATAATAATATCTGCAATTTCATTATAATTATAGAAATCATATTCGTTATCTTTAATTTTCCATGAAGAAAGATGAACTTCATAAATATTTAGTGGAGAGTTAAAATTTTTTGTTCTTGAATTCATCCATAAATCATCTGTCCATTGAAAGTCGTTTATATTATATACTATTGATGCTGTATCAGGTCTTAATTCACTAAAAAATGCAAATGGATCTATTTTATCTATAATTTCATTTTCTTTAGTGAAAATGCGATATTTATATAGTGACATTTCAGGTACATCTTTAACAAAAATACTCCATACTCCAGAAGGATGGAGTTCCATATCGTATCCTGACCAATCATTAAATGTTCCAACAAGCAAAACTCTTTCAGCATTAGGTGCGTATACAGTAAATCTTACTCCATGCTGTTGGTATTCATACGAAAAATGAGCCCCAAAAGTATTATATGCATCAAGAGAATTACCCTGAAGAATATTATTAATTTCATTATTATTAATCATAAATGTTACCTCAATATACCATATTTTATATATATAATTTTAACAATTTAAAATATATAAACCAATTGTTTTTAGCTTTTTTATTGTAAAGTCTAAATATTATAATTGGAATTTATATAAAATCATAAAAATTCAGAAAATTAAGAAAATGTGTTGCAAACATTTACAAAAGGTTGTATAATGTAATCAAGATAAGAAGTGATTTATCTTAGTGAACTGACACTTAAATCCGGCAGAGAATCATATCCATAAAGGTATGATGTTGGTGCCAGGCAACAAAAAAACCTGGGAGCAAAGCATGACATAAGGGCATGCACATGTTGGCGGACAACTTAAAAATCAGTTTCTAAGAAGGAGCTATCATTTTAACAGAGTTTATTTGTTAAAGGATGGCTCTTTTCGATGTATAGAAAATTATAATGATAGCATAATGCTTAAAGGTATATGATGAACTATGAATTTTAAAATTGCAATATATAGAATCATTATCTTAAATATAAAAAATTATATATTAGAGAAAAAATAGTAAAGTATAAAAGATGAGCTTCATATAATACAATATAGGAAAATTTAAGATTAAATTAATATTTTTCTATGCATTATTAATAAGGGGATAATATTATGATAGCTTCAGGATTGGGTTCTTCAATAAACATGTTATTTGTTACCTTGATTGTGAGCGGGATATTACTTTTATTATTACTTTTATTTTATTATATTTCATTGGCTGTAGATTCATGGGAAGTCAGGAATGGTGGCAATGAAGAGAAGAAAACAGATTTAATTGATTCAGATGTTAGTGAAGAAGGCATTAAGGAGATAGAAGAAGAAAAAATTATAGAAGGTAAAAATAAAGAATAAGCAATATGAAAAGGTTTACTAGAATGAAAGGATTTAAGCAGTGAGAGAGATATGTAGTTTTTCTCACTGTTATTTTTAAGTAAAGTTTAATAGTTAAGATAAACTAGGATTGATTTGATGTTAAATAGTAAACTTGAAATAAGCATAAAGAATCTATATACTAGACATTATAAATAAATCGGAAACTGGAGATAGGTGAATGAAAAAATTCAAGAAAATTTATATAGAAATAACTAATGTGTGCAATTTAAGTTGTAATTTTTGTCCTAAAACTTCTAGAAAATATGAATTTATGAATAAAGATTCTTTTGAAGAAATAATAAAAAAAATTAAAGGTCATACAGATCATGTATATTTTCATTTGATGGGGGAACCCTTTTTAAATAAAAACTTAGAACATTTTTTAGATATTAGTGGAGAAAATAATCTTAAAGTTAACATAACAACTAATGGAACATTGATAAATAATGTTAAAAATATTCTTATTCAATCCAAGAGCTTAAGACAAATAAATATTTCTCTTCATAGTTTTGAGGCTAATGATAATGAAACAAATTTTCAGGAATATATACAAAATATAATAAACTTTATCAAGGAAACATCAGAAAAAACAGAGATAATATGTTCTTTAAGGTTATGGAATTTAGATGGTAAATATAAAGCAAGTAATGATATGAATATAGATATATTTAAATTGTTTGAAGAGGAATTTAATTTAGATACAAAACTCAATGAAGTTTTTAAAGAAAAACACAGTTTTAAATTAAAAGACAGAGTGTATATAAGTATGGGAGAAAAGTTTAAATGGCCATCTCTCAAAGATGAAGAACTTGGTGAGAGAGCCTTTTGTTATGGGTTAAGAGATCAAATAGGCATTCTTGTTGATGGAACTGTAGTTCCTTGCTGTCTTGATAGTGAAGGAAGTATACCATTAGGAAACATATTCACACAAGATTTAGAAAGTATAGTAAATTCAGAAAGAGCTGTTGCTATATATAATGGATTTTCAGGAAGAAAAGCTGTTGAAGATTTATGTAAAAAATGTGGATTTATAAATAGAGTAAGATAGATTATAAGTTAAAATAAATGTATGAATAAATTTCACCTTAAATTAGAATACTAATCACATAATTGGTATTATTTAAGGAGGAAAATTTATGGAATTAAGGGACAGTAAAACAAAAATAAATTTATTAAGAGCATTTGCAGGTGAAAGTCAAGCTAGAAATAGATATGATATTGCAGCAGAAAAAGCAAAAAAAGAGGGACTTCACATTATAGAAAGTTTATTTAAGTATACAGCTAATCAGGAAAAGGCTCATGCAGAAGCGTTTTTAGGAAAACTTAAAGATTTTGCGGGAAGTAATATAGACATTGATAATGCTACTTATCCAATTGAAGGTGATGATCCAACTTTAAAGCTTCTTATGTCAGCAGCACATAATGAACATGAAGAGCATGATGTTGTTTATAAAGAATTTGCACAAGTTGCTCAATCAGAAGGCTTTCAAGATATAGCAGTACTTTTTAATAATATAGCTTCTATTGAAAAGGTTCATGCAGAACGTTTTGAACGCTATGCTAAAGAACTTGAAAACGGAAGTTTATTTAAAAAAGAGATAGATGTAAAATGGATGTGTACTAATTGCGGCTTTATATACGAAGGAAAAGAAGCTCCTAAATATTGTCCGGTTTGTTCAAAGCCTCAAAGTTATGCTATTTTATTTGAAAATTCATTCTTTGAATAATAAATATAGAAAAGTTTAAAAGCTAATAATTTAAAAAATATTTTTGTATAACAATGTATAAAGCAATAGAAAACAGTCAATAATCCCTAAATAAGGAGGGATTATTGATGATAATGAATAAAAAAAGAATGTTTGTTGTAATGACAGTACTATTAGCAATTATATTTTCGTTAACGTATTATTTTTGTGATAAATATATAACAAAACCAATTGTAGAAAAAGAAAATGCAACAGTTGTAAATAATGATTCAAGTAACGATCTTTCAGATGAAACTAAAGTATGTCTTTATTCTGGTGACGTTAAGGAAGATGAGCTATCACTTGGTGATTTAAAAAAACAGTTAAACATAGGTGATGATTTAACAGAAACAGAATTATCAAAAGCATTGAAAGATAAAGGATATGTATTGGTTTTAACATCTGAAAAAGAACTTACTTTTAAAAGAGATCCTTCTCAGACTGTAAAACCTAACAAATATTATATTGGTGAAAAAGATGGATATCTTGCAATATATAAGACTGATGAAAATGGTACTTTATTAATCGAAAATAGTGACGATGTATATAATGACAGAAAAACTATAGATAGTCTTACACCAGCTGATATAACAAAAATAAAAAATTTTAAATATGAATATGATACTAAAGAGGAAGCAGAAGAAAATCTATCGGAATTTTTATCATAGAATTAACTTAAGCAGTATTCAGAGTGTTTTAATAACTTTGATACTGCTTTTTTATGTTTAAAGAAATGTGTTAAGGTTTATAATTAAATAAAAGATTTACCGCAACTCATTTTAAGATTAAGTTGAAAGATTATTATGAAAATGATAAAGTATAATTTAGGCTTATACATAGGGAGATGGAGGATACGACAATATGTATGAATACATAAAAGGAAAATATATGGGAATGAATAAAGATTATATAGTAGTTGAAAATAGTGGAATAGGATATAAAATTTTCACATCAGGAGCGACGATGTCCTCAGTACCTGAGTGTGGTGAAGAAGTGATATTATATGTTGATCAGATAGTTAGAGAAGACTTTATTGGTCTATATGGTTTTGATTCAAAGGAAGAACTTGCTATGTTTAAACTTCTTCTTACTGTTAATGGTGTTGGACCTAAAGCAGCTTTATCATTATTATCAATAAGCAGATTAAATAACTTGAAATATGCTATAATGACTGGTGATGAGAAACACATATGTAGAGGTGTTGGAATAGGGAAAAAAACTGCAGCAAGAATTATTTTGGAATTAAAAGATAAACTTCAACCAGATGAATTATTAGATGTGGCTGTTGATTCAAATAAAGATAATAATGGAGAAAATAATCTTATGGCCGTTTCGGAAGTTTTAAGTGCGCTTATTGCATTAGGATATAGTGAAAAAGAATCAGAAAAAGTACTTAAAACAATAGATAAAACAGAAACTGTAGAAAACATGATTAAAAACGCATTAAAAGCGCTTATGAATTAATTAATACAATTGAAAGTTTATAGTAAAAAAGTTGATTATGAAATTCCTAGGGGGATTTCTAAAGTTTATATTGTAATAATATTATTATTTAAAATGTAAGGTTTTAATAAGTTTAAAATAACTGTTAACTGGAAAAGTGGGGTGTAACATGGAACGAATAGTAAATCCATCTGAATTAAATAGTGATTTTAACTCGGAATTAAGTTTAAGACCTCAAAAAATAAATGAGTATATCGGACAAGAGAAAGTTAAAGAAAGACTTGATATATTCATTAAAGCAGCTAAAAATAGAAATGAGGCACTTGACCATGTGTTGCTATATGGACCACCAGGACTAGGAAAAACTACACTTGCTAATATTATTGCCAAGGAAATGACCGGTGATCTAAAAGTAACTTCAGGACCTGCAATAGAAAGAGCTGGAGATTTAGCTGCAATATTAACTACACTTAAGGATTATGATGTTTTATTTATTGATGAAATTCACAGACTTAATAGAAGTGTAGAAGAAATATTATATCCAGCCATGGAAGATTATGTACTGGATATAGTAATAGGAAAAGGTGCTAGTGCTAAATCTATAAGAATAGATCTTCCTAAATTTACTCTTATTGGTGCCACAACAAGAGTTGGTATGCTTACAGCACCGTTAAGGGATAGATTTGGCGTTCTTTGTGCCATGGAATATTATACAAATGATGAACTTAAAGAAATAATAGTGAGAAGTGCATCGGTATTTGGATGCTCTATTACAGAAGAAGGTGCAATAGAAATTGCAAGAAGATCAAGAGGAACTCCAAGAATTGCAAACAGGCTTTTAAAAAGAGTTAGAGATTATTCAGAAGTAAAATCTAATAAGATTATATCTTTAAAAGAAGCGAGAGAAGCACTACAATTATTAGAAGTAGATAATCTAGGATTTGACAGGGTTGATAATAAAATATTGGAAGCAATTATAGATAATTTTAAGGGCGGTCCTGTAGGAATTGAAACATTATCATATTTTATAGGAGAAGAACTTGGAACAATTGAAGATGTTTATGAACCATATCTTCTTCAACAAGGATTTATAATAAGAACTCCAAGAGGAAGAATTGCAAGTGATAAAGCTTATGAACATCTTGGAAGAGTTAATCCATCAAAGAAAAGGAAACCTAAAATTCAGGGAACATTTTTTGATAAAGAAAATTAAGTGTATAATTAATTTAAATTTAAAATAGATATTTGATATTTTGTGCATTTTATGGATGTTTACTTAGAGTGTAAAGTTAATAATAAAATTTAAAATATTCTATAAGAATGTCATCTATAACTGTCAATTGTCAATTATAAGGTTGGGAGATAATAAAATGAACGTTAAAGATTTTGATTTTTATTTACCAGAAGAGTTGATAGCACAACATCCTTTAGAAAAAAGGGATACATCAAGACTTATGGTATTAGATAAAAAAACTGGAGAAATAGAGCATAAGGTTTTTCATGATATAGTAGACTACTTAAATGCAGGGGATACTTTAGTTTTAAATAATACTAGAGTAATGCCTGCAAGGTTAATAGGAGAAAAAGAAGAAACAGGTGGAAAAATTGAATTCCTTTTACTTAAGAGAGTTGAAAAGGATAGATGGGAATGTCTTGCAAAGCCAGGTAAATCCGCAAGGGTAGGAAGAAAATTCACTTTTGGTGAAGGAAAACTTAAGGCAGAAGTTGTTGAAGTTAAAGAAAATGGAAATAGAATAGTGGAATTTCATTATGAGGGTATTTTTGAAGAAGTACTTGATTCGTTAGGCGAAATGCCACTTCCTCCATATATACATGAAAGATTAGAAGATAGAGAAAGATATCAGACTGTATATTCAAAAGAAAATGGTTCGGCAGCAGCTCCAACAGCAGGATTACATTTTACAAATCAATTAATAGAACAAATAAAAGAAAAAGGTATAAATGTTGTTTATCTTACTTTACATGTTGGTCTTGGTACATTTAGACCAGTAAAGGTTGAAAATCTTGAAGAACATGAAATGCACTCAGAATTTTATATGCTTTCAAAAGAAAGTGCAGATATAATAAATGAAACAAAAAGAAATGGTGGAAGAGTTATTTCTGTTGGAACTACATCAACAAGAACCTTGGAAACTATTGGTGATGAAAATGGATTCGTAAAGGAACAAAGTGGATGGACTAATATATTTATTTATCCAGGATATAAGTTTAAAGTGGTAGATAATTTAATAACAAATTTCCATTTACCAGAATCAACTTTAATAATGTTAGTTTCAACTCTTGCAGGAAAAGAACATGTTATGAATGCATATAAAACAGCAGTTGAAGAAAAATATAGATTTTTCTCATTCGGAGATGCAATGTTCATAAAATAATTGACAAGAATGAATTTATCAATAACAATTAAATAGAAAGTCTTTTTAGATTTTTTAAATATAAATCTGATATTCAGATGGAATATCAACTGTAATTGTCAGGAAAAATAATTCTGACAGTTGAACAATTGATGAGGTGACATAGTCAAGTGTTTGTAGTTATATATAAAATTATAATTAAGAGGTGACGCTTGTGAGTAAAAGATACACGTTGTTAAAAAAGGATGGAAAAGCAAGAAGAGGTCAGTTTGTTACTCCTCATGGAACAATACAGACTCCTGTGTTTATGAATGTTGGAACATTAGCAGCAATTAAAGGTGCAGTTTCAAGTATGGATTTAAAGGATATTGGATGTCAAGTTGAATTATCTAATACATATCACTTACATTTAAGACCAACTGATACAGTTGTTAATAAAATGGGGGGATTACATAAGTTTATGAATTGGGATAGACCAATATTAACAGATTCAGGTGGATTCCAAGTATTTTCATTATCAGCAATGAGAAAGATTAAGGAAGAAGGAGTTTACTTTAATTCTCACATTGATGGTAAAAAGATATTTATGGGACCAGAAGAATCAATGCAGATTCAAAGTAATTTAGCATCTACAATAGCAATGGCTTTTGATGAATGTATACCAAATCCTTCAACAAGAGAATACGTTGAAAGATCTGTAGCAAGAACTACAAGATGGCTTGAAAGATGTAAAATTGAAATGGATAGATTAAATTCTAAAGATGATACAATAAATAAAGAACAAATGCTTTTTGGTATAAACCAAGGTGGAGTTTATGAAGATATAAGAATAGCACATGCTAAGGAAATCACAAAGATGGATTTAGATGGATATGCTATAGGTGGTTTAGCTGTTGGTGAAAGCCATGAAGATATGTACAGAATAATAGATGCTGTTGTACCGCATCTTCCAGAAGATAAACCAATATATTTAATGGGTGTTGGAACTCCAGAAAATATATTAGAAGCAGTTGATAGAGGTGTTGATTTCTTTGACTGTGTTCTTCCAGCGAGAAATGGTAGACATGGAAATGTTTATACAAGCGAAGGAAAACTAAATTTAATGAATGCTAAATTTGAACTTGATGAGAAGCCTATTGATGAAACTTGTCAATGTCCTGCATGTAAACACTACACAAGATCTTATATAAGACATTTATTTAAGGCTAAAGAAATGCTTGCTATGAGACTTTGCGTGTTACATAACTTATACTTCTATAATAAGTTAATGGAAGAGATAAGAACTGCTATAGATGGCGGATATTATAAAGAATTTAAGGAAAAGAAACTACAGGAATGGAAAGTTAAGTAGTTAAATAAAATTCCTTTAGGGTTTGATAGATAATCCTAAAGGGATTTTTTGTTTTTATAGCTAGATTTTAATTATAAATATGTAAAATTAAAATTATAAGATATTACAAGAATAAAATGATATTTTTGGGAGAATATATTAATATATGAAACATAATATGAATAAATCATTAAATTTGTAATAACAGGGTTGATATTATTATGTAATAAAGGTAAACTACTTAACATGGAATAGTTATAAAATATTATAAAGTTGGAGGAAAAATATAATGAATGGTACTATGGGAGCAATTCTTATTAATGTATTACCTTTTGTAGTTGTTTTAGCAGTGTTTTATTTCTTAATGATAGTTCCTGAAAAGAAGAGAAAGAAAACATACCAAACAATGATAGAAGAATTAAGAGTTCATGATGAAATAGTTACAAGAGGTGGAATAGTTGGTAAAATAACTAATATCGAAGAAAAATATGTAACTATTGAAACAAGTAATGCAAAGACAAAAATAAAGTTCGATAAGAGCGGTATTGCATATAAAACAAGTAAAGAATCATAAGTATAAACAATAACGATTAATAAAACTTTATAAATTAATTTTTGTAATTATATATGAAGTTTTGTTTATATTTAATATAAAGCAGATTTATATAATAAATATTAATCATAATGCCTTCTTGTACCTCATAAAATGAAGTATTAGGAGGTGTTGCTTTATGGAAAATAATAATTATTTTAAATGTGTTTTGAAAGGAACTGTAGGTACCCTTTTGTTTACTTTTTCAGGAATTGTAGTATTATCTTTTTTAATGACTAAATTAGTGTTTAGTAAACATATGTTTAACGTTTTGTATTTAGTTATTTCTTTAATAAGTCTTGCATTTGGTGCTATGATAGCTGCAAAGAAAAAACAGTCAAAAGGTCTGCTTGTTGGTTTTGGCGTTACAGTATTTTACTCTGTAATCATATACATTGTCTGTCTTATAATAAATGGAGGATTTAGTTTTAATATGTTTGAACTATTTAAACTTGTTGCTGCACTTATTGTTGGAGGACTTGGAGGAGTACTTGGAGTTAATATGCAGGAATAGACTAAACTATTATTGAACATAATTAAATACATGAATCTATATTTGGAGCATATAAGAAATTAAAATAGTCATATAGTTCCTTATTATCTTGGATAAAAAAGTATTGCACATTTAGATGAAGATTTCTTTAATTTAAAGAGATTTTTATATGGTTTTTTATATTAGAAATAAGTATTAAAATTTACATATAGTAGCAAAGTAAATAAGATTGTGGCAATAAAAAACTTTATTAAGAAATTATAGTGTGCTATAATGAACAATGTATTAACAGGGGTAATTATAATATTTTTATATTTTACATAATAATAAATAAAGTCAACAAAAAACGTACTGAATTTTCAACAAGTGCGGGAATTAAAAGACATAATTTATGGAGGGAGATAAGATGAAGAAAAACGGCAAAAGTGCAGCGCTTCTTGGGGTTATTGTTGCTGTAATAGCATTTTTAGCTTTTGCAGGATTTAAGGGATTAGTCATTGGTGATTATGCATTTAAATCATTTAATTCAGCAATAACTAGAGGACTTGATCTTCAAGGTGGAGTTTCTGTTCTTATGGAAATTCAAAAAGATGACGTTACTCAAGAAGAATTAGAAAGTACAAAGCAACATCTTGAACTTAGAGTAAATAAGTTAGGAGTTGCTGAAACAGTTGTTACAACAGAAGGGGATAAGAGAATAAGAGTTGATATCCCAGGACAGTTTGATTCTAATGAAATTGTAAAGAGTCTGAGTCAGTCTGGTAATTTGGTATTTAAAGGTCCAGATGGAGAAGAGATTTTAAGCGGAAGTGATGTTAAAAAGGCTACAGCTCAGCTTAATCAACAGACTGGGAAATATGAAGTTGGCTTAGAATTTAACGATGAAGGAACAGTAAAATTTGCTGATGCAACATCAAAATATATAGGTCAAAAAATAGGAATTTATCTTGATGATGAAGCAATATCAGAACCAACAGTTCAAGTTGCAATAACAGATGGTAAAGCATCAATTACAGGTAGTGAAACTTTAGAAGAAAATAAAGCTTTAGCAGGAATGATTAACTCTGGTGCACTTCCAGTACCGGTAAAATCAATATCAGTTAAGAATGTTGGTGCACAGCTTGGTGCAACAGCATTTCCTAATGCTATTAAAGCAGGTGCAATTGGTATAGGACTTGTATTCTTATTTATGCTTGTTATGTACAGACGTGAAGGTTTATTTGCAGATATTGCGTTAACATTATATATTTTCTTAATATTAATAATATTTGTGGAAGTTGGAGTAACACTTACGCTTCCAGGTATTGCAGCTTTACTTCTTACAATAGGTATGGCAGTAGATGCGAATATATTAATTTTTGAGAGAACAAAAGAAGAGCTTAGAAAAGGAGTATCAGTTAAAACGGCAATTAAGAGAGGTTCAGAAAATGCTCTTTCTTCAATCGTAGACTCAAATGTGACTACAATTTTATGTGCTTTAATCTTATACTTCATAGGATCTGGATCAGTTAAAGGATTTGCTATAACTCTTATGATAGGTATATTAGTAAGTTTATTTACTGCTCTTATAGTAACAAAATTGTTAGTTAATTTAGCCGTAGATTGTGGTTTCCTAAGCAAACCAGAACATTTTGGAGTGAAGAAGGAGGCTGAAAAACATGCTTAAGATAATAGAAAAATCAAAGATATGGATTTCAATTTCCTTAATAATAGTAGTAATTGGATTAGGTTTTACATTTTTTAAAGGATTAAATTTTGGAATAGATTTTAAGGGTGGTACTCAGGTTTCGATACAATTAAATGATGAAATAAGCAAAGCAGATGTTGATACAATTGTTAAAGGGTATGCAGCAGATGCAAGTACAACTATTTCAAATAATAATGAGTATGAAATTAAATCCACTGATTTAGATAGTGATAAATTATCATCTATAATGAATGAATTAAAAGATAAATATTCATTAGAAGATACAGCTTTACTTTCTCAGGAAGAAATAGGAGCTTCAGTAGGTAAAGAACTAACAAGAAATTCTTTACTTGCACTTTTTGCTGCTGGTGTGGTAATGCTTATATACGTTGCAATAAGATTTGAATTCACCTTTGGAGTTGCAGCATTAGTAGCAACACTGCATGATATATTAATGACTATAGGTGTATATGCTATATTCGGTATTCCAGTAAATACACCATTTATTGCAGCGATGCTTACAATAGTTGGTTATTCAATGAATGACACAATAGTAATTTTTGATAGAATAAGAGAAAATACTAAAAAAATGAGAAGAGCGAATACATATGAAATTGCAGATACAAGTTTAACTGAAACTTTAGCAAGATCGGTATATACGTCTCTATCTACATTGGCAACAATAGTAGCTATTAATATATTAGTTCCATCAGTTAGAGAGTTTACTATACCTTTAATCGTGGGAATTATATGTGGAGCATATTCTTCAATATTCATAGCTTCTCCAGTATATGTGCTTTTAAAAGAAAAGACAGGCAAGAAAAAGTCTAAGAAGGCTTAATTACTGGGCTTAATAAAATAAAACCTCCATGATAAAGTGGAGGTTTTTTTATTTCGTAATAAAACAATTGTAAAAATGTCGACAATCATTTATAATATATGTGTTTTCTAATTTTATGGAGGAAGAAGCCATGCGTAAATTCTGGGAAAGTATATATTATCCAAATTATATTACTGGATATAACCCATTTATACTTAAAGGTATGAACAAAGCAATAGAGAGATTAGCTTTAGCTGTTAATAATAGACAGAAAATTGTCGTTTATGGTACATATAATGTTGATGGGATTTGTGCAGTTTCATCTTTAATTCTAGTTCTTAGATATTTAAATGCTGATGTTGAGTATTTAATATATGATAGACAAGAAAATGATGCAAGAATAAATTCGGTAGACATAAAAGATAATGTTGATTTTTTGGGTGCTGAGCTTTTAATAACTTTAGGTGTAGGATTGAAATCACAAGAAGAAGTAGATTTATGCAAAACGTTAGGCATAGATTTAATTGTTATTGAAAATGAAATAAGTGATACTGTGAATGATTATATTTACATAAATCCAAATCAAAAGGGTTGTCAGTATAGGTACAAAGATTTATCAACAAGTGGGATAACTTTTAAGTTGATGCAAGCTATTGCAATTTATTACAATATGAAAAGTATCAACAAATATCTAGATCTAATATTAATAGGAGTAAAATGGTCTAGAGGATCAGCTAAAGGGGAAAATGGAATATTAATTAAAGAAGGCAATAAGTTCTTAATGAATACTAATAATAATGGGTTGAGGTCAATAATAGAATTTAATGATATAAAGGAATTCGACGATTGTGGCGTAAATAAAATAATAGAATCACTAATACCTCCTATAGGTGCAGTTGGGATTACCGATAATGCTAGGATAGTATTAGAGCTTTTAACTACAAATGATAAGGATAGAACTAATCAGATTGTTAAGTATCTGTATAGTTTAAAGAAAAACCATCCAATGAAGCAAGTTAAAAGAATATAATTTTATATTAAAAATAAATGAAATGAATATTATAATTATAGTATGCATTTTAATTTATATATAATGTGCTATTTAATCGAAAAATTTATTTTTTTATATTAAAATAGGTACTGTGGAGGAATCAAAATGGATTTAAAAGAAAAGATCAGAGTAATTGAAAATTTCCCAAAGGAAGGAATTAGTTTCAAAGATATTACAACTCTAATTGGTGATGGTGAAGGTTTAAAAGCTTCAATTGATGCAATAGTAGATTACTTAAAAGATAAAAACATAGATTTAATTGTTGGACCAGAAGCTAGAGGCTTTATTTTTGGAGTTCCAGTTGCATACGCTTTAGGTGTAGGTTTCGTACCTGTAAGAAAACCAGGGAAATTACCAGCAGAAACAATTTCAGTAACGTATGATTTAGAGTACGGAAGTGATGAAATTCAAATTCATAAAGATGCAATAAAACCTGGTCAAAGAATTGCAATAGTCGATGATTTATTAGCAACAGGAGGAACTGTTGAAGCTGTTACTAAGTTAGTTGAACAGGCAGGAGGAATTGTTGCTTCTGTAGACTTCGTTACAGAATTAACAGATTTAAGAGGAAGAGATAAATTACAAGGCTATGATGTTATGTCATTAGTTGAGTATGATTGCTAAAATTAAAAGAAATTAAAAAAGTCGTGTTTTTGCATGACTTTTTTTGATTATTAAAGTATTTTTTTTGTGCAATGTTGAAAATAAAAGTAAAATAATATATAATTATTAGAAAGTGAGGCTGGTTATGAAACCAGCCTTTGAATTTACTTTTGAATTTTATTAATATAGAAGGAGAGTATTCCTTATGGTTGATAAATTGTTAGAAAACATCAATAAAAATTGCCATAATGTTGATATAGAGTTGGTGAAAAAGGCATATAATTTCGCCAAGGAAGCACATAAGGACCAAAAAAGAGAATCGGGAGAACCGTACATAATTCACCCAATAGCTGTTGCAGAAATTTTAGCTGAACTTGGTATGGATACAAATACTATAGTTGCAGGGCTACTACATGATGTGATTGAGGATACTGATTGTTCATTTGAAGATGCATCAAGGATGTTTAATCCAGAAGTGGCTAATTTAGTAGATGGTGTAACAAAACTTACTAAATTAGGTGAAATGGAGTATAAGACTAAAGAGGAACAACAGGCTGATAATGTAAGAAAAATGCTTCTTGCAATGGCGAAAGATATAAGAGTAATAATAATAAAGCTTGCAGATAGACTTCATAACATGAGGACACTTAAGTTCATGCCAGCTAATAAGCAGAAAAATAAGGCAAAAGAAACACTGGATATTTATGCACCTTTAGCTCATAGGCTTGGGATGTCAAAGATTAAGTGGGAACTTGAAGATCTTTGTTTTAGGTATCTTCATGAAAAAGAATATTATGATCTTGTAAAAGACATAGCTGAAAAAAGAGTAGAAAGAGAAAGTTATATACAAGATATAGTAAATGATTTGTATAAAAAGCTAGAAGGGGCAGGAATTGATTCGGACATTGATGGAAGGCCAAAGCATTTTTACAGTATTTATAAAAAAATGGTTAATAAAAATAAAAGTATTGAAGAAATATTCGATCTTACAGCCATAAGAGTACTTGTTAATTCAGTAAAAGACTGCTATGGGGTTCTTGGTATTGTACACACAATATACAGACCTATTCCAGGCAGATTTAAAGACTATATAGCTATGCCTAAGCCTAATATGTATCAATCACTACATACAACTGTAATAGGACCACAAGGAAAGACTTTTGAAATTCAGATAAGAACCTTCGAAATGCATAAGACTGCCGAATATGGTATAGCGGCTCACTGGAAATATAAAGAGGGAGACACAGCTGGAGGAACCGAGGTAGATAAGCAGAAAGAGTTTGAGAAGAAGCTTGCATGGCTTAGAGATATGCTTGAATGGCAGAAAGAAACATCTGATGCAGAAGAGTTTATGGAAGGTTTCAAGATAGATTTATTTTCAGATGAAGTCTTTGTATTTACTCCAAAAGGTGTTGTAATTAATTTGTGTAGTAAAGCTACACCTATTGACTTTGCATACAGAATACATACTGATGTTGGAAATAAATGTGTTGGAGCAAAGGTTAATGGAAAGATTGTACCTCTTGATTATACTTTAAAAACAGGAGAAATCGTTGAAATATTAACATCACCTAATGCAAAAGGTCCTAATATGGATTGGCTAAATATTGCAAAAAGTAATCAGTCAAAGAGTAAAATCAAGCTTTGGTTCAAGAAAGCAAAAAAAGAAGAGAATATTGTAAAGGGTAAAGAACTTTTTGAAAAGGAATTAAAAAAACAAGGTGTTAATTATGCTGATATAGCAAAAGGTGATGCCTATGAAAAGTTCGCCAAAAGATATAATATCCATTCAATGGATGATTTATACGCACTTATAGGAATAGGAAGTCTTGGAGCATCTTCTTATATTGTAAGATTAAAAGAGGATAATGGACTTGATAAATATGCAAAAGAAAGAGAAAATAAAGAAATATTAAGCAAAGTGATTGAAGAGCAGATAGCTAAAACAGCAAAACAGCGAGAACCTAACAGTTATGGTATAACAGTTAAAGGTGAAAGTAATCTTATGGTTAGATTTGCTAAATGCTGCTCACCAGTTCCTGGTGATGATATTTTGGGGTATATTACCAAAGGAAGAGGTGTATCTGTTCATAGAAGAGATTGCAGCAACTTACAAAATTTAATCGAAACCGATGGTGAAAAAGTTGTTGAAGTAAACTGGGGCAAATCACTAAATACATCATATTTTGCAGAAATACAGGTACAGGCAGAGGATAGGGAGAATCTTCTAGCAGATACTATGAGTGTAATATCAGATTTAAAACTTCAATTAAGTGCGGTTAACGCAAATTTAGGTAAAGAAGGCTTTGCATTTATAAACATTAAGATTAAAATAACAAGTGTAGATAATTTAAATGATTTAATGAAGAGAATTAAAAGACTTAAAGGTGTACTTGATGTTTATAGAGTTAATAGTTAGATTAGAATAAAGAAACTATTATTAGTTAACATAGAGATGTTAGTTAAGTTGGATTGAGGTATAAAATGAGGGCAGTAGTTCAAAGAGTAACATCATCATCTGTAACAGTTGATGAAAAAGTAATAGGAAGTATAAGCGAAGGATTTAATGTATTACTAGGCATATGTAAAGATGATACAATAGAAGACTTACAGTACATAAAGGATAAAATAATAAACTTAAGAGTTTTTCATGATGAAAATGACAAGATGAATTTATCAATATTAGATATTAAGGGAGAAATTCTTGCTATTTCTCAATTCACATTATATGGCGACTGTAGAAAAGGTAGAAGACCTAACTTTATGGAAGCAATGGGTGGAGAGGATGCTAAGGCATTATATGATAAGTTTATAGAAATGCTGAAGGAATCTAAGTTGAAAGTTGAGACTGGGGAATTTGGTGCTCACATGAAAGTGGAAATAAACAATGATGGACCAGTAACAATTTTACTTGATAGTAAGAAAAATTTTTAAACGTTAGAACATATAATAGTTTAATATACAAAGGCTGTATATGTTTAAGGCATTATACAGCCTTAAATTATTGACTATATAAACTGAGAGGGTGTGTGTTAAATGTTAAATCTAAAAACAGTTCCAGCAGGTGTTTATGAAGCTAACTGCTATATTTTAGTTGATTCAGAAACAAAAGATTGTGCAATAATAGATGCAGGGGGAGATGCTGGGAAAATATCAGCAGCAGTAGAAAACATGCAGGGTAATCCTAAATATCTTCTTTTAACTCATGGTCATTTTGACCATGTTGGTGGTGTGAAAGAAATATGCAGTAAATATGATATTCCATTTTATATAAGTAAAACTGATGAAGAATACATGGAAAAAGATAATTCAGTTTTTGGAACACTTCCTAAAGCTTCAGGTTATTTAAAAGAAGGCGATGTAGTTAAATTAGGTAGTAGAGAAATAAAAGTTATTGAAACACCAGGACATACAAAAGGTGGATTATGCTTTTTAATTGATGGAAAGTTGTTTACAGGAGATACTTTATTTCAAGGATCTATAGGAAGAACTGACTTTATAGGTGGAGATATGAAGGAAATTATAAGTAGCATAAAGAACAAACTTCTTCCACTTGGTGATGATGTAGAAGTTTATCCGGGACATGGACCATCTTCTTCTATTAAATTTGAAAAAATGAGAAATCCATACTTATAAACAGTTTATAGTACTGAGAGTTATAAGAAATCTCTATGGGATTTCTTATAACTTATGTGTTGTAAAAGATTTTAAAAATCTTAATTAACTGTGAGTTTCAATTAATCATAAGAAGTACATACATATATAAAATAAATTATCGATGGAAGAAAGGTCACATTATGGAGATAAAAGTTAATTTGAATAACTTAAAATATAGATATGAAGTGTACCAATTATTTAATGTGTATTTTCCAATGAATGAAATTCAGTTTTTAGAAAAAGATGAGGCAGATTATATTTTTTATATTGATGAACAGATAATGAAGTTTCAATATAAAGAATATTTTAAAGAAGAATCTTTAGGAGAAGATATAAAAAATTCTCTAAGGAGATTCCTTTTTCTATGTCTGAGGGATTTAACAAATGATGTTTATCCATGGGGAATATTAATTGGTATAAGACCATCTAAGATAGCTTTAAAGCTTCTTAATGAAGGGAAAAGTGAAGAAGAAATAATAGATATTTTTAAAGAAAAATATCTAGCTCATGCAGATAAGGCAAGACTATGCATGGATGTAGCAAAAGCAGAGGAAAGAATAGTAAATAAAGATAACAATACGATTGCAATATATATAGGGATGGCATTCTGTCCTACAAAATGTATGTATTGTTCATTTACATCGAATCCTATAGGATCTCATAAAAAGATGGTTATGCCTTATGTTCAAAGTCTTATGAAAGAAATTAAAGAGATAAGTAAATACGTAAAAGAAAAAAAACTTAATGTAGAAACAGTTTATTTTGGAGGGGGAACTCCTACTTCGGTAAGTGATGGAGAATTTATGATGGTCATGGATGAAATATATGATGGATTCATAAAAGATGGAAACGTAAAAGAATTTACTGTAGAATGTGGAAGACCAGATACTTTAAATAAAACAAAACTACAGACAATGAAAGATTGTAATGTAACAAGAATAAGCATAAATCCACAGACAATGAACGATAAAACATTAAAATTAATTGGAAGAACTCATTCTTGTGAAGATATAAAGGAAAAATTCCATGTGGCAAGACAACTTGGTTTTGATGACATTAATATGGATATAATAATAGGTCTTCCAGGTGAAGGTCATGCTGAAGTTCTTAAGACAAAAGATGAGATTTTTAAATTAAAACCTGATAGTATTACAGTACATGGCCTTGCTTTAAAAAGAGGATCCATAATGTATGAAAATTTTGTTCTTAAAAAAGGAATACCTATAACACCTCATGAAGAAATTGTAAAGATGTATGAGGAAAGCAAGAATTTAGCAGAAAGTCTTGGACTTTCACCATATTATATGTATAGACAAAAAAATATGGTTGGAAATATGGAGAATTTGGGGTATGCTAAAGAAGGTAAGGAATGTATTTACAACATTCAGATGATTGAGGAAAGACAAACAATAATAGCATTAGGAGCTGCGGCTGTTAGTAAAGTTGTATTTCTAGAAGAAGACAGACTTGAAAGATTTCCGAATTTAAAGGATCTTCATGAGTATGTTACTAGAACTGATGAAATGATTGAAAGAAAAAAGGAATTATTAAACAGCCTATATAAATAGTTAGCAGTTAACAGTTAACAGGTAGCAGTTTGATGATGAAATCTTCTGTGAAGATTTCTTGAAATAGATACAAAAAATTAACAACTGTTAACTGAAAACTGTTAACTATTAACTGGTTAAATTTGGAGGGATAGATAAAATGGCAAATGAAATTCAAGCACCAAAGGGTACTAAGGATATGCTTCCACAAGATGCATACAAATGGCACTATGTTGAAAGTGTATTTAGAAATGTTACAAAAACTTATGGTATAAGAGAGATAAGAACACCTATTTTTGAACATACTGAATTATTTTTAAGAGGTGTTGGAGATACAACAGATATAGTTCAAAAGGAAATGTACACTTTTAACGATAAGGGTGACAGAAGTATTACATTAAAGCCAGAAGGTACAGCGCCAGCAGTTAGAGCTTTTGTTGAAAATAGATTATTTAATGAAGCTCAGCCAACGAAGCTTTATTATATAACACCAGCATTTAGATATGAAAATGTTCAAAAGGGAAGACTTAGACAGTTTCACCAATGTGGTATTGAAATGTTTGGTTCAAAAGAACCTACAATGGACGTAGAAGCAATTAAGGTAGCTATGGATACTTTAAGTAAATTAGGATTAAAGAGTTTAAGTTTACACATAAATAATTTAGGATGTCCAACATGTAGAGCTAAATACAATGAAGCATTAAAGAAATTCTTACAAGAAAATTATGAAAATCTTTGTGATACATGTAAATCAAGATTTGAAAAGAATCCTATGAGAATCTTGGATTGTAAAGAAAAGAGATGTAACGAAATAACTAAAAATGCTCCACAAATTTTAGACTATGTTTGTGAAGAATGTGAAACACACTTTAATAGTGTAAAAGAATATCTTGATGTATTAGAAATACCATATGAAATTGATCAAGGTATAGTTAGAGGCTTAGACTACTATACAAAGACAATTTTTGAAATAATCAATGATGATTTTACAGTATGCGGTGGTGGTAGATACGATAAGCTTATTAGTGAGCTTGGTGGTCCAGAAATGCCAGCTGTAGGATTTGCTATTGGAGTAGAAAGAATAATTATGACTCTTGAAAATGAAGGAATAGAAATTCCAAATGATAATCTTATTGATTTATATATTGCAGCAAGAGGCGAAGAAGAAAAGAAAACAGCATTTAAGCTTGCAAGCGACTTAAGAACATTAGGTGGAAAATGTGAAATAAATCATATGGGAAGAAGCATAAAGGCTGAAATGAAATTTGCAAACAAATTAGGTGCGGCATTTACAACTATTTTAGGTGAAGATGAATTAGCTAATAAGAAAATAAATTTAAAGAGAATGAGTGATGGTGAAATCTTTGAAGCTTCATTAGAAAACACAGAAGAAATTGTTAAGATAATAAGTGCCAAATAGTAACAAGAAAATATTATTGTTAATTGTAAAGTTTTGATTTATATTATACAATAAAGAGAATGATGTTTTTAAAACTGTGAAATTATAAAATTAAGCGGTTTTATCAGTTATAAATTAATAGATTAAATTAATAGTTTAAGAATAATTCTAATTGGAGTTAAAAAATAACTATTAGTTGTTAAATGTTAACTGTTAACTGAGATGAATAGGAGGAATAACAATGGGTGAAGCTTTAAACGGATTAAAGCGTACAATGATGTGTGGTGAACCTAGAGAAGAACATGTAGGTAAAAAGATTACTTTAATGGGATGGGTTCAAAGAAACAGAAAACTTGGAGGACTTGAATTTATCGATTTAAGAGATAAATCAGGTATAATGCAGGTTGTTTTTGGTGAAGAAATAAATGCTGAGGCTTTTGAAATAGCTAAAGGTGTAAGACCTGAATACTGCATTGCAGTAACAGGAGAAGTAGTTAAGAGAGAAAGTGTTAATGAAAACATGCCTACAGGGTTTGTTGAATTAAAGTGTGAATCTATAAAGGTTCTTTCAGAATCTGAAACTCCACCAATAATAATTAAAGAAAACTTAGATACAGCAGAAGATATAAGATTAAAATATAGATATTTAGATTTAAGAAGACCTGATATGCAGAGAATCTTTGATATAAGAAGCAAGACTACTAAGGCAATAAGAGATTACTTAGAAGAACATAATTTCTTAGATGTTGAGACACCAGTTCTTGGTAAATCTACTCCAGAAGGAGCAAGAGATTATTTAGTACCATCAAGAAATTATCCAGGAATGTTTTATGCACTTCCACAATCTCCACAAATATATAAGCAATTATTGATGATGTCTGGTTTTGATAGATATTATCAAATTGCAAAATGTTTTAGAGATGAAGATTTAAGAGCAAATAGACAACCAGAATTTACTCAAGTGGATATGGAATTAAGTTTCGTAGAACAAGAAGATATTATGGAGTTAAACGAAGGTTTAATAGCACATGTATTTAAGAAAGTAGCAGGAGTAGATGTTCAGTTACCAATAAAGAGAATGACATTCAAAGAGGCTATGGAAAAATACGGTTCAGATAAGCCAGATTTAAGATTTGGAATGGAAATAACAGATATAACAGAAGATGTAAAAGATATGGATTTCGTAGTATTCAAATCTGCAATTGAAGCTGGTGGATCTGTAAGAGCATTATGTTTAAAAGGTGGTGCTTCACTTGGAAGAAAACCACTTGATAAGTTAGGTGAGTTTGTTAAGACTTACAAAGCAAAAGGTCTTGCATGGATTCAGCTTAAAGAAGGTGAAGTAAAATCTTCAATAGCTAAATTCTTAACTGATGACGTTACAAAGGCAATAGTTAATACTATGAATGCAGAAGAAGGAGATGCTATCTTAATAGTAGCTGATAAGAATTCTGTTGTATTCCCAAGTTTAGGTGCATTAAGATTACAATTAGCTAAAGACTTTGACTTAATTAAAGACAAAAATGAATTTAACTTCACATGGGTTACAGAATTCCCATTCTTTGAATACAGCGAAGAAGAAGAAAGATTTAAAGCTTGTCACCATCCATTCACAGCACCTATGGATGAAGATTTAGAATTTGTTGAATCTGATCCGGGAAGAGTAAGATCTAAGGCATATGACTTAGTATTAAATGGTGAAGAATTAGGTGGAGGATCAATTAGAATTCATGATACAGCTATTCAAGAAAGAATGCTTAGAGCTTTAGGATTTACAGAAGAAAGAGCATGGGAATCATTTGGATTCTTATTACAAGCATTAAAATTCGGAGCACCACCACATGGAGGATTAGCATTTGGTTTAGATAGAATGATAATGTTCCTTGCTGGAACTGAAAATATTAAAGATGTTATAGCGTTCCCTAAGAATCAAAATGCTTATTGTTATTTAAGTGAAGCTCCAAATATAGTTGACGAAAAACAATTAAATGATCTTGGAATTTCCATTAATGTTAAAGAAGAACAAAAAGATAACGAATAAATAATAATAAAGATGGTATTTAATAAATACCATCTTTATTAATAAGTAAATGTATAAATACTATATTCAATCAAGAGTTTTTTTGTTTATTGGAGAAAAATATGAAAATGTGTTTAGAATTAGATAATCATATTAAAAAATTCAGAGAAGACGAAAATTATTTTCAATTTTTTAGGGAACTAGCATTAAAATATCTAAATATAGATCCGGATTATGTTAGATGTGTAATGGAAGAACTAATAAAAGTATGTGAAGAAAAAGAATATTATTCTGCACATAGTTGGTGTATTCTGTACATTGGTTGGAGTGAAAATATAAAAGGGAACGTGAGTAATGCAATTACTTTACATAAAAGGGCTTTGGAGTTTTTTGAAAATAGTAATAATGATTGTGGATGTGCTGCTGTATATAACGCATTCATGGTAGATTATATACAGATTGGTTATTTAGAGCTAAGTATAGAAAATGGCGTAAGGGGAATTGAATTTTATGAAAAATTTAATGATAATGACGCAATAGTAGCTTTAATGATAAACACTGCATCTGTTTATGTTGAATATAAGAATTATGGTGAAGCTGTATCTATTCTTGATAGAATCAAATTATATAGGTATGATCATAGACTAGATTATGAAGTAGAGATGAATGTCATAAAAGCTGAATGTTATCTAGGAACTAAAAAATATATTAAAGCAGAAAAATGCTGCATAAAGGTTCTTGAGTGTATTAAAGAAAATAAGTTTATTCAATGGGAAGACAAAGCTCTTTTAATACTGGCACAAATTTATTCTAACACTAGAAGGTATGAAGAAGCAGAAGAGTATTTTTTAAGTGCACTTAAAGTTTCTGAAAAGTATAAAAATTTTTATATGCAGGGAAAAGTACTACTCATATGGGGAATACACCATATGAAAAACAATAATTATGATAAGTGTGAAAATATATTCTTGGATGCAATAAATAGGATTGGTTGTAGAGAATATATTCTTATAAAAGAAAGAATATATTATTATTTAAGCAAATTATATGAAAAATCACTTGATTATGAAAATGCATATAAGTGCCTTAAAAATTCAGTAAAATGTAAAAATATTTTAAAGAATGACAGTCAAGTTAGTTTGAAAAGATTAAAAGAAAAAGATATGATTTATGCAGTACAAAAATATAAATCTTTATACGACAAGATGGAAAGAATATCAAATTTAGGAAAAACATTAACTGCAAATCTTGACGTTGAAAAGTTTACATATATTATATATGAAGAGATAAAGAAGCTAGTAATGTTAGATACTTTTGCAATAGGGATATATGAAAAAAACAAAAAAGAACTTAATTATAAAATAGTTTTTAAAAATGATAAAAAACTTCCAGGGATAGTAAGCAAGGTAGAAGAAGGTAAAAGCCTTGGTGCATACTGTATATGTAATAAAAATGATATAATAATAAATAATATGGCGAAAGAATATTCAAAATATATCTATAAAGTTAAGATTAATAAAAAGCAGCTTCAAGAAGAAGCAAAGTCAATAATAAGTATTCCATTATTACTAGATAATGAGGCAACTGGAGTTATGACAGTACAAAGTCATAAGATTAATGCATATACAAATGAAGATCTTAATGAGTTGAAGATACTGGCTTCATATGTTGCAATTGCCATGAGAAATCTACAATTATTCAATGAAGCAAAACATTTTGCTGAATATGATGTTTTAACAGAATGTTTTAATAGAAATAAGATTTTATCATTAGGAAAGAAAATATATGATGAGAGTAAAGAAAATGGATATGACTTATGTGTTGCAATGGTGGACGTAGATAATTTTAAGTCAATTAATGATAACTATGGTCATGGAGCTGGAGATCACATTTTAAAAAGTGTTGCTAGGATAATGAAAAAAAATATTGGTGATAATGATTATATAGGTCGATACGGTGGAGAAGAATTTATTATTATATTTAATAAAAAAAATATAGAACAAGCAAGTGATATTTGTGAGAATTTACGTAGACGAATTGAAAAGAGTAAGTATAATATTGGTGACAGATCAATAAATGCAACTGTAAGTATTGGAATTTTTGAAATTCATGATAATATAAGTTTTTCAGATGGGATAAAATATGCAGATGAAAGCTTATATGTAGCAAAAAAGACAGGAAAAAATAAAATAGTAAAAACCAGCTAGAGTATAAACTGCTTCCGGTCAAATAGACAGGAAGCAGTTAAAAATTATACGTATAGATATTTTTTATTATAGACTTTTTATATACTCGCCAAAGGTTGTTTTAAATTCAGGACTATATTTTTTACAATAATTATAAAAAGAATCGTATAAAGCAATTCTTCTTTCGCTTGTTAGAAGATGTACATCATTACTATCAAAATCAGCAAGTTCTATTTGTCTGTTTGTTATATCATTGGCTGAAACATTATTATAGTTTTTCATCATATCATAAAAAATCATAAAGGTAGTTGTTCTTCCAATTCCTTCTTTACAGTGAAAGTGGAGCCAACTATCTTCTTTCAAATTTTTTATTATTGTAATAAAGGAATCAATTGATTCAACTGAAGGAAGTTCTTCATCTGTTGCAAAAATTCTCATATATTTAATGTTATCTGAAGTGACAAGAGTTTTTTCATCAAATACTTCCTCTGGAGTTATAGTTTTATTAGGGTGATTGTGAAACGAAATAGGTACACCTTTTTTTATTGAATCTAACTGGGATTTTTCTTTTTTTAACACTTGATCATTACTTAAGCCTTTATTAGCATTATTATGCTCATTTTCAAAACTTATTGGAATACCATTTATAAATCCATGGGATTCTTGTCTTAAGTCAAAATCTATTACAGGAAGATTTGTATCAATTGCTTTTAGCAATAATGGTAAATTCATTTTTGAAAATTGTTGACTGCCAGATATATTTAAATTATCAAGGCCTACCAAGTTAAGAGTACTATTATTTGCTATGCTTTGAAGTTCGTTTGATTTTCTGAATTTAAATGGCATAGTATCATAATTTTCATTATCTTCAACAAGATAAGATGTTTCTGAGTTATTTTGAGAAGTATTAGAAGGTTCTTGAATAAAAGCATCTATTTTATATGGAATTAAAGAAAAAAGTGATACAGATACTAAAAATGCAGATAATAAAACATTGAAATTTTTTCTTTTTATCATAAGTAAAATCACCTCTTAAAATAATTATTATATGGTTAATATCTGCTATAAAAAAATGATTTATTCAAAATTAAAATACAAAAAAGAAATATAAACGATAATGAGCAATTATTTATAGAAAAAGATAGTATTTTCAATATGAAAGGCTTTTTGTATAATTTGTTAATTGACTTTTTCTCTTGTTAATTTTATTATTAAATAATTATGTTCTATATATTTTTAAGATGATAGTAAATGTATTGTTTATTATTTAGTGTGGAGAGTATAAAAAAGTGTGTAGGAGTTTGTACATGGAAGTAAAAATTGAAGAATTAAAAGATCTTGAGATGTTTAACAATATTTCGGAAAGTACAATTGGTAAAATATTAGAAGAAAGTGATGTTAAAGAACATAGAGCTGGTGAAATATTATTTGAAGATAAAGAAGATGTATTTACTGTATATTTTGTATTGAAAGGTATAGTATCATTATACAAAATAAATGAGTGTGGACAGAAGAAAGTAATATTTATGCTTGGAAAAGGGAAAATAATTAATGAAGTTATAATAAAGGAACTACCAGCATCTATTAATTGTGAAATTTTTGAGGATGCAGTGATTTTAGGAATAAAAAAAGAAAAGCTTCTCAATATAATGAAGGAAGATTTTGATTTATGTAAGAATATAATAATCTCTTTATCTAGCAAAACAAGACGATTGTATAGACAGCTGAAAAATACTCCATCATCTATAAAAATAGAAAAAAGACTTGCAGCAAAGTTATATAAACTTGCAAAAGATTATGGAGTAGAACATGAAGATGGAATAGTGATAGATATGGAAATATCAATAACTTATATGGCAGATCTTCTTGGAAGTCAGCGTGAGACCGTATCAAGAGCTATGAAGGTCTTACAGAAAAATAATCTTATAAATTATAAAAGTAAAAAAATTATTATTTCAAATTTTGAAAAACTAGCATTGTTTTTTAAAACATCGTGATTTTTATCACGGTGTTTATTTTTTTTGTAATTTATAATTAAGCTATGTTGAAAATATTCCAAAAAGAAGTGTGGGTTTTGTTTTCTATAGGAAGGTGAAAAAAATAACAAAGGGATATTTATAAGGGCAAAATTATGACAAAGGAGTATTATTATGGGCTACAAAATTGTTAATGAAAGCTTAAACGCGATTTTTGAAAAGCTATCTAAAGATTACTGCATTTATGCACCAAAGGTATTTGAAGGAGATGGGACTTTTTCAGATGTTGATGTTATAAGATATGGTGAAGTGTCTAAAGTTGAAGAAATTGTTTTTGATAAAAAGTCAGAATATTCATTTAAAGAAGTTATTTCTCCAATAACACAGACTTTATTTTACTTTACAGAAGATGAAGTAACTGTACCAAATGCACCTAAAAAGGGAGCAATAGTATTTTTAAGAAGCTGTGATATGCATGCATTAAAGAGAATGGACCAGATTTATTTAAATAATGGACCAGAGGATTTCTACTATAAAAGGCTAAGAGAAAATACTAAATTCATACTTATGGGATGTACAAAAACATTTGATAATTGTTTTTGTTTAGATATGGGAAGTAACAAAACAAATGAATATGATGCATATGTAAAGGTAGATAAAGACTTTGCAAGCATAGACTGTAAGTGGTCGGAATTAGAAGAACTTATAAAGATGGAACAATTTAAAGAAGAAAATGTTACACCAGATTTCGTTAGTGAAAATACAATTAAAGTTAACATACCAGATAATATTTCGACTAAAGTGTTTAACTCAAAAATGTGGAATGAATATAGTGAAAGATGTATTGGGTGTGGAAGATGTAATTTTGTATGTCCTACATGTACTTGTTTCACAATGCAGGATATTTTTTATAGAGATAACGGAAAAGTGGGAGAACGTAGAAGAATATGGGCCTCATGTCAGATAAATGGATATACGGATATGGCTGGTGGAATTACATTTAGAAAACCACAAGGCGACAAGATGAGATTTAAAGTAATGCATAAAGTTTACGATTATAAAAAACGTTTTGGATATCATATGTGTGTAGGATGCGGGCGTTGTGATGATATATGTCCTGAATACATATCATTCTCAAATTGTATAAATAAACTTGAAGATGCTATTAAAGAGGTGGAATAAATGAAGAACGAATATATCCCATTTATATCAGAAATAAAAGAAGTTATTAAGCATACAGATATTGAATACACATTCAGAATGACTTATGAAGGTGATGTAAAGCCAGGTCAATTCTTTGAAGTATCTCTTCCTAAGTTTGGAGAAGCTCCAATCTCAGTAAGTGGAATAGGAAAAGGAACAGTAGATTTAACCATAAGAAGAGTTGGTAAAGTTACAAATGAAATATTTACAAATTACGTAGGAGATAAATTATTTCTTAGAGGGCCTTACGGAAATGGATTTGATGTAAACAACTATAAGGGCAAAGAAATAACAGTAGTTGCTGGAGGAACAGGTCTTTCACCAGTAAGAGGAGTTGTAGAATATTTTGCAGAAAACAGAGAGGAAGCAGAAAACTTCAACTTGATCTGTGGATTTAAGTCTCCAGAAGACATATTGTTCAAAGATGACTTGAAATTATGGGAAGATAAGATGAATCTTATTTTAACTGTTGATAAAGCACACGAAGGATATGCTGGAAATACAGGACTTGTTACAACATTTATTCCAGAACTTGAAATTAAAGATATAAACAATACTGCATTCATAGTAGTTGGACCTCCAATGATGATGAAATTTACAGTACTTGAAATATTAAAAAGAGGAGTTCCAGAAGAAAATATATGGATTTCTCATGAAAGAAAAATGTGTTGTGGACTTGGAAAATGTGGACACTGTAAAATAGATGATACTTACATCTGCTTAGATGGACCAGTATTCAATTACACTAAGGGTAAAAACTTAGTTGATTAATTAGGAGGATTTGACCATGGATATTAATACAAAGAAACTTAAGAAAAATGCCTTTAGAGTTTCTAAGGTAAGAGGTATTGGAGCTTCAAGAATCAGAGTACCAGGCGGCCTTTTAAAATCTGAAGTTCTAGGAATGGTTCAGGAAATAGCTGATAAGTATGGAAATGGATTAATACATTTAACTACAAGACAGGGTTTTGAAATTGAAGGTATAAAATATGAGCATATGGATGAAGTAACAAAAATGCTTCAACCTATAATAGAAAGTCTTGAAATAAATTTAAATGAAACTGATAAGGGGTATACTGCATCAGGAACAAGAAATATAAGTGCATGTATAGGTAATAAGGTATGTCCTTTTGCTAACTATGATACTGCAGAATTTGCTAAGAGAATAGAAAAGGCAGTATTCCCAAATGACCTTCATTTCAAAATAGCATTAACAGGATGTTCAAATGATTGTGCAAAAGCTAGAATGCATGATTTTGGAATAATCGGGATGACAGAACCACAGTATGATATGAATAGATGTGTAAGTTGTGGAGCTTGTGTTAAAGCATGTAAAAGTCTTTCTGTTGGAGCATTATCTGTTGAAAATTACAGAGTTGTAAGAAATAAAGAAAAATGCATTGGATGCGGAGTATGTGTTACTAAATGTCCTACAAGAGCATTTACAAGAAGCAAGGATAAATACTACAAGTTAACTATAATGGGTAGAACAGGTAAGAAAAATCCAAGGCTTGGAGAAGATTTCTTAATTTGGGTTGATGAAGAAAGTATAAAGAAAATAATATTAAATACTTATAAGTTTGTTGATAAGTATATTGATCCAAATGCACCAGCAAGAAAAGAACATATTGGTTATATAATTGATAGAGTTGGATTTGAAGAATATAAGAAATGGGCTCTTGATGGAGTTGAACTTGGACCAAATACAATAATGAAACATTGTGTACATTGGAGTGGAATAAACTATAATTCAATTGATAACTAAATCAGCTGATAGTTGATGTTGAAATCTCCATAAGGAGATTTCAACAATGATATATCTAGATTATATTCCTTTGGAGTATAATCTTTGAAGATTAATTAGAGGATAAATATTTTTTATAAAAGATTATTAATTTTTTAACAAACTTTGTTAAAAAAAGAACAATGTAGAATGTGAAATTTATTTTTATAAAAGAGACTAAATAACAGGTAATAAAGCTTATAAATATGTTTAAACTAATAAACATATAAATAGCTATATTTATATATATCTTAAGAAGAAATGAGGAATACTTATGAAAAGAGTTCAATCGACTTGTAATTTTTGTGCTCTGGACTGCAACATAGATTTCTATGTTGAAGACAACAAAATAGTAAAGGTTGTACCCACTAAAGGATATCCTGTAAATGATGGATTTTCGTGTATTAAAGGACTTTCGCTAGATAAGCAACAGACTGTAGTAAAAGGATCAAAACTTCCAAAAGTAAGACAAAAAGATGGTTCTTTTAAAACTATGGAATGGGATGATACTTTTAAATATGTTGCAGATAAATTCATTGAAATCAAAGAGAAATATGGAAGTGAAAGTATTGCAGGTATTAGTACAGGGCAGCTTACTTTAGAAGAGTTTGCATTACTTGGACATGTAATGAGAAATCATTTAAAAGCTAATCTTGACGGAAATACAAGACTTTGTATGGCAACTGCCGTTGTAGCTCATAAGCAGAGTTATGGTTTTGATTCTCCACCATACACATTAAATGATGTTGAACTTTCAGATACAGTAATTTTAATAGGTGCAAATCCAGTTGTTGCGCATCCTATATTATGGGACAGAATAAGAAGTAACAAGAATAAAAAACTTATAGTAATAGATCCAAGAAAATCAGAAACAGCACAACATGCTGACTATTGGTATGGATTAAAAGGTAAAAGTGATTTGGCTTTATTTTATACAGTAGCAAATATTCTTATTGAAAAGGGATATGTAAATAAATAATATATAGAAAATTATACTGAAGGATATGAAGATTTTAAAGAATTTGCTAAGGCATATACATTGGAAAAAGGTTCAGAAATTACAGGATTAAAAGAAGAACAAATTTTAGAACTTGTAGAGTTAATTCATGAAGGAAAAAGAGTTTCATTCTGGTGGACAATGGGTGTTAATCAAGGGTATGAAGCTGTTAGAACAGCTCAAGCTATAATAAATTTAGCACTTATGACTGGAAATATTGGAAGACCAGGAACAGGAGCAAATTCACTTACAGGACAGTGTAATGCTATGGGCTCTCGTGCATATAGCAACACAGCAGGACTTTATGGTGGTGGAGACTTTGATAATCCCGTAAGAAGAAAAATGGTTGCAGAGGTTTTAGGCGTAGACGAAAGCGTATTAGCCCAGAAGCCAACAGCACCATACAATGTAATAGTTGAAAAGATAATTTCAGGTGAAATAAAAGCTTTATGGGTAGTATGTACAAATCCAAGACATTCATGGACTAATAATAAGACATTTATGAAAGCTGTAGAAAACTTAGAGTTATTTGTAGTTCAAGACATATATGATGATACGGATAGTGCTAAGATCTGTGATGTTTATTTACCTGTAGTTCCAGGAATTAAAAAAGAAGGATCATATATAAATACTGAAAGACGTATTTCAGCAATGAGACCAGCGCTTGAAAAAGAAGAAAATGAAAAGACTGATTATGAGGTAATGCTTGGAATAGGTAAAGCATTAGGAATGGGAGATTTACTTGATAAGTGGCAAACACCAAGAGATGCTTTTAATCTTATGAAAGAATGTTCAAGAAACATGCCATGTGATATGACAGGTGTTGACTACGATGGGTTAGTAGATTCAAACGGAATACAATGGCCGTTTAGAGAAGGAGAAGAATTGAAAGAAGATCAAAGACGTTTATTTGAAGATAATCTTTTCTATACTCCATCTAAGAAAGCTAAATTCATATTTGAAGATGTTAAGGAAAATCCGTTACCTACAAGTGAAGAATTCCCTTTAATATTTAATACAGGAAGAGGAACAGTAGGACAATGGCATACTCAAACTAGAACAAGAGAAGTAAGATTTATTGAGGATGTAAGCATAGATACAGCATATATATTTATGAACACTAAACTTGCTGAAGAAAAAAATATAAAAGAAAATGATATGATAAGAGTTAATTCTATAAATGGTGAATCTGCAGATTTTATGGTTAAAATTACAGATAATCAAAGATATGAAGAACTTTATGCTCCAATGCATTATTTAGAATGTAATAAGTTAACTCCATCAATATATGATCCATATTCAAAAGAACCATCATATAAAACTACACCGATTAATATAGAGAAACTTTAGGAGGAAAATCTTCATGAAGAGAATAAAAATAGACAGAAGTAAGTGTATCGGATGTTTAACTTGTGTTACAGCATGTGTAGTAAGTCATGAAAGCTGTGATTCAAGAAACAGAGTAACAATTGACAGTAAGACTAAAGCAGCTCCTATTTTCTGCCGTCACTGTGATAGACCTGAGTGTGTATACACATGTATGACAGGAGCAATGCATAAAAATAATGAAAATGGCTTTGTTGAATATGACAAAGACAGATGTGCAAGTTGTTATATGTGTATAATGGCATGTCCTTATGGCGTTCTTAAGGCAGATAGATTAAAGCAGAAGGAAATAATGAAATGTGACATGTGCACTAGTTGTAGTGAAAAAGATGGAAGCAAACCAATGTGTGTTGAAAAATGCCCAATGGGTGCTATAACTTTACAGGAGGTTTAGTTTATGAAATACGTTGTACTTGGAGCTTCAGCAGCTGGAATAAGCGGAGCGAGGCAATTAAGAGCTTTAGATAAAGATGCAGATATAACTTTAGTTTCAAAGGATGATAAAATTTATTCAAGATGCATTCTTCATCACTATATGGAAGGCATAAGAGATGTAAAGAAGCTTGAATTTGTTGAAGATAACTTCATAGAAAAAAATAATATTAACTGGATTAAAGGTGTTTCAGCTACAGGTGTTGATGTAAACAAGAAATATGTAACTCTTGAAAATGGTAATAGTATAGAATATGATAAGCTTCTTATTGCAACGGGAGCACATACATTCTTTCCACCAATACCTCATTTAAAAACTGCAAAAAATTCAATTGGATTCCGTAACTTTGATGATTGTGAAAAAATTATGGAGATGTCTAAAAACTGTAAGAACATAGTTGTTATGGGAGCAGGTCTTGTTGGAATAGATGTTATTTCAGGTCTTTTACATACTGATTGCAATGTTTCTTTAGTAGAAATGCAGGATAGAATGCTTTCAATTCAGCTTGATAAAAAAGCTGCATCTGTTTATGAAGAAGCATATAGTACAAAGGGTGTAAAACAGTATTATGAAAAAGGTGTAAAAGAACTTATTGTTGATGAGGATGGAAATATAAAAGAAATTTTATTAACAAGCGGAGAAACTATTCCTTGTGATTTATTAATATGTGCAGCTGGTGTAAGAGCTAATGTAGAATTTTTACAAAATAGCGAAATAGAATGTGACAAGTTTGGATTAGTAATAGATACACAAGGAAAGACTAATGCTAAAGATGTTTTCGGAGCAGGAGATGTAACAGGTAGAAACCCAATATGGCCAACTGCTGTTAAAGAAGGTATAATAGCTGCAAATAATATGTGTGGTATAAATTCAGAAATGACAGATTTCTTTGCAAGTAAGTCAACAATGAATTTCTTAGGTATTCCAACAATGTCACTTGGAATAAATACTCCTCCAGATGAAACTTATCAGATTGAAATTGAAAGTGATGATGATGGAAACTACAAGAAGATAATTCATAAGGATGGGAAGATTTATGGAGCTATTCTTCAAGGTGATTTATCATATTCAGGCGTATTAACTCAGCTTATAAAGAGAAAAATAGATGTATCTAAAATAGAAAAACCATTGTTTAAAATAGATTATTCTGATTTCTTTAATGAAAAATCAAATTTTGAATTCTATTATGAAGAAGTTTAAATCAGTTGAAGTTAATAATTTACAATTTGAGGATGAATTCTATTAAGTTGTATGTTTAAAAATATATAAAGATATTCTGAAATAATATCAACCACAACTTTTAACTGATAAATATAAAAATATTAAAAAGGGGAATGAACACCAATGAATAAAACTTTCTTTCAAAAGTTAGAAAATTTACCTGTTGCAATTCTGCCGACGATGGTAGGTGCAGCAACACTTGGAACTGTATATGCAAATTTAGGATTTACATGGATTAAGCATATAACAATATTTGCAGTTGCAGTAATAATGATTGCTTATACTGCAAAAATATTTGGCCATAATAAGACTGTATTTAAAGAATATAGTAATACAGTACCGGCGAGTTTATATGCTGGGTTCACAATGCTTACAATGATACTTGGTTCTTATATATTTGATTTTAATGCTACAATTGGTAAAGCTGTATGGTTTATAGGATTAATCCTTCATGCTATCCACATATTAGTTTTTACATACAGAAATGTAATTAAAGGTGTTAACATTGATACTTTTGTACCAAGCTGGTTTGTAACTTATAATGGAATCATGGTTTCTACAGTAGTGGGTGGAGTTATGAATGAACCATTTATCTGCAAAATAGTTGTTTATTATGGAATATGCGTATTTGCTCTTATAATTCCATTTATGATTTATAGATTAGCAAAACATCCAATAAAGAATCCTATGTATCATACACAGGCTATAGTTCTTGCACCATCAAGTCTTTGTCTTGTAAGTTATATAAACTTTATTAAAGAGCCAAATATGATTTTAGCTTATGCATTATACTTTGCAGTATTATGTGCTTTAATATTTATAATATATAAAATGCCAGGATTCTTCTCATTTGAATTTAATCCAGGATTTGCAGGGTTAACATTCCCAATGGCAATAGGAATTGTTGCATCAACAAAAATGGCAGGATTATTAACAGCTCAAGGTTATGAATTCCTAGGAAATATTGCAAAACAAATTAGTGGAATTCAAATTTATATGACAACAGCAATAATAAGCTTTGTGCTTTATAATTTTGCAAGAATGCTTGTTAGAAGCTATAAAAAATAAAAACTATATAAGTTCTAATAAAAAACGCTATAGTGATATAAAGTTTTAACATCACGTGTCAATTGTAAAATGTCAATTGAGAAAGGGTGAGATATCTATGGAAATATGTGCATTAGTTCTTGCAGGTGGAAAAAGTTCAAGGATGAATGGAAATAATAAGGCTTTTTTAAAATATCAAGATAAGACTTTCATTGAAAATATATTAGAGGTTTTAAAAAAATTTAATAAAATTTATATTTCTGTAGATAACATAGAAAAATATAATTATTTAAATTATGAACTCATAGAAGATAAATATAAGGAAATTGGACCTATTGGAGGTATATACTCAGCATTAAGTGAGATTCATGAAGAGTATGTTTTTGTTACTGCATGTGATATGCCAAAAATATCTGAAAGAATTATAGAAATTCTAAGGAGAAATTTAAATAAAGATGATAAATGCATAGTATTTAAAGATGAAAATGAAAGGATATATCCTCTTGGAGGAATCTATTCCAAAGAATGTCTTCCTTTTATTGAAAAAATGATTTATAGTAAGAATTATAAGTTGACCGATCTTGTTAAATATGTTAATGGAAAGATAATATCTTTAAAAGATGTGGGGCTTCATAAGGAAGAATTACTAAATATCAATACTCCATATGATTATAATGATTTAAATAAATAGATATAATGAATAATTAAATAATCTCCGAACAACTGTATCTAAGGAGTAAATCTATGATGCTTTTGTCAAGCAGAATGTATGATGATAGTTTAATATACTACATTTTGTTTCAGGGTTCTATGGGAAACTATATTGCCTTCCGTGTTTGAAAAGGAGGATTATTTAAACTAAAATATTATTTATACATTTTATACAACAATACATTTACAAATGATGTTATATATGACTTATTATTATGTCAACAGCAATGATAGGATTTTGCTTTTATGTATTTTTAATAATATTTTAGTTTGAATAGTTTTATGATAATTTTAGCATTAAAGATTGTTATAAGCTGAATTTTTCATATCCTTTTTATTGAGGTGATGAATGATTCAGCTTATTTTAATATTAAAATGAAAAACAAACTTATTTTCTTCGTAGATGTAGAATTAAGATTTAACGATAGATTAAAAAAGGGGTTTAATATAATATGAAAAAAATAGAAACAGTAAATGCTGTAGGGCATGTACTTTGTCATGATATAACAAGAATAGTTAAGGATGTTGTTAAAGACACTCCATTTAGAAAAGGGCATGTAGTAACAAAAGAGGATATACCAATGTTACTTTCACTAGGAAAAGAACATCTTTATATATGGGAAAAGAAAGAAGGTATGCTTCATGAAAATGAAGCAGCAGAAATTCTTTTTGAAATATGTAAAAATGAAAATATGAAAGGAACAGAAATAAAGGAAGGAAAAATTGAATTAATTGCAGAATGTGATGGTTTATTCAGAGTTGATGTTAATAGATTAGATGCGATCAATGATCTTGATGAGATTATGATAGCAACAAGACATACTAACTATGCAGTAAAAAAAGGTGATAAATTAGCTGGAACAAGAGTTATTCCACTTATTATTGAAGAATCTAAATTAGAAGAAGCAAAGAAAATAGCTAATGGTAAGCCGCTTTTAGAACTTCTTCCATATAGAAAGATGAAAGCTGGAGTTGTTACTACTGGAAGTGAAGTTTATCATGGAAGAATAAAGGATACTTTTACACCTGTAATTATAAATAAGCTTAAAGAATATGGCATTGAAGTATGCTGGCACAAAATTGTAGATGACAAAAATGAAATGATAATAGATGCCATAAATGAAATAAAAGACAGTGGAGCAGAAATGATTTTATGTACAGGAGGTATGAGTGTTGATCCAGATGATTTAACTCCTGGTGCAATTAAAAAAAGTGGAGCAGAAATAATAACGTATGGTGCACCAGTTCTTCCAGGAGCAATGTTTCTTCTTGGATATTTCAATGATGGAACACCAATTATGGGACTTCCAGGCTGTGTAATGTATTCAAAAGCAACAGTATTTGATCTTGTTCTTCCAAGAATTGCAGCAGGACTTAAGGTAACCAAAAGAGACATAAGCAGAATGGGTCATGGTGGATTATGTTTTTCATGTAAAGTATGTACTTATCCAAGGTGTGAGTTTGGTAAAGGCGCATTATAATAAAAGGAGCAGGATAACAAATGAAGTTTAGAATAGAGCTTGAAGAAGCAGTTTCAATAATGGAAGAAAATGTTCAAGAAATAGATGAAACTGAAGACATACTTCTTGAAAAAGCATGTGGAAGGGTTTTATATGAGGATATATATGCACCTATAAGCAATCCTCCATTTGACCGTTCACCTTTAGATGGATATGCACTTATTGCAGAAGATACTAAAAATGCAAGCAGAGATAATCCTGTAACTCTTAAAGTAATAGATGAAGTATTTGCAGGAGGATATTCTGAAAAAGTTTTAAATCATAAAGAAGCAATCAGGATAATGACTGGTGCAAAATTGCCAAAAGGTTGTGATTGTGTAATTAAGCAGGAAAATACTGATGAAGGTATGGAGACTGTTAAAATATATGAAGAACTTAAAAAGCATGATAATTACTGTTTTATGGGCGAAGATGTACAGAAAAATACTTTATTAATGAAAAAAGGAGAACTTTTAAATTATATACATATAGGTATTTTGTCTGGAATGGGATATGACAAGATTAAAGTTAAGAGAAAAATTAAAGCTGCACTGCTAGTAACTGGTGATGAAGTATGTATACCTGGAAAGCCACTTAAAGAAGGAAAAATATATGATAGTAATATGCATGTATTTAGTGCCAGGCTGAGAGAACTTGGAATAGAGGTTGTTAAGTGTGAAGTTTTAGGTGATGATTATAAAGTAGTTGGAGATAAAATAAAATCTGTAATTAATGAAATTGATATAGTCTTAACAACAGGTGGTGTTTCTGTTGGAAAGAAGGATATCCTTCATGAAGCACTACCATACATAGGAGCTGAGATACTGTACTGGAAAGTTAATCTTAAGCCAGGAACACCTGCAATGTTTTCGTTATATGGTGGGAAACCTATTTTAAGTCTTTCAGGGAATCCATTTGCATCCCTTGCAACTTTTGAACTTCTTGCACGGCCTGTTTTAGGAAAGATAAGTGGAGATATGAGAATTAATACTAAAAGGGTTATTGCAATAATGGATAGTGATTTTAATAAATCTAGTAAAGTAAGAAGATTTATAAGAGGATACTATGAAAGTGGTATAGTTAAATTAAATAATAGAAAACATTCCTCGGGAATATTATCATCTATGATTGGATGTAATGCATTAATTGATATAAAACAAGGAACAGAGAAATTAAAAATTGGCGACACAGTAAATGTGATTTTAATATAGATATGAAAGATAGAAGGAAAGAAGAAATATGGAAAATAAATTAACTCATTTTGATTCAAAAGGAAATGCTGTAATGGTTGATGTATCTGAAAAGAATATAACTCAAAGAGTTGCCATTGCTAAAGGAAAGATATATGTAAATAAAGTTGTAATAGAAGCAATAGTAAATGATACTGTTGAAAAAGGAGATGTACTTGGAGTTGCAAGAGTTGCTGGAATAATGGGAGTAAAGAAAACTTCAGAATTAATTCCAATGTGTCATCCTCTTATGATAACTAAATGTAGTATAGATTTTAATGTAAATGAAGAAGAAAATTATATTGAAGCAGTATGCACAGCTAAAGTTAATGGAAAAACAGGTGTAGAAATGGAAGCATTAACAGGCGTAAATGTTGCACTTTTAACTATATATGATATGTGTAAGGCTATTGATAAAACTATGGAAATTTCAGAAGTACACTTAGCTAAGAAAACAGGTGGAAAAAGTGGAGATTTCATTAATGAAAAATAGGAAAAAGCCTGTTTTAATTGCAGTCAGTGGAGTTAAAAATTCTGGAAAGACTACTTTGATTCAAAAGCTTATACCAAAATTAATAGAAAAAGAATTGAAAGTTGCAACAATAAAACATGATGGACATGATTTTGATGCTGATGTCTGTGGAACTGATACATACAAGCATAAAAAAGCAGGAGCCTATGGAACTGCAATTTTTTCGAAAAATAAGTTTATGATGATTAAGGAGCAGGAAGATACGAAGGAAGAAGAATTGATATCATACTTTAAAGAAGCTGATGTGATACTTTTAGAAGGATTTAAAAATTCAGATTATCCTAAATTAGAAATAATAAGAAAAGGAAATTCACATAAAAGTGTATGTAAGAAAGAAACACTTTTAGCAATAGTAAGTGATATGGATTATAATGAAGAGTTAATTAAAACACTTGATTTGAATGATATAGATAAAATTGCAGAATTCCTGCTAGAATATATAGGAGAGTGCGGTATATGATAGATATTTACAAAAGAAAGATAGATTATATTAGAATTTCAATTACAGATAGATGTAATTTAAGATGTGTATACTGTATGCCGGAAAATGGAATAAATCTAGTGAAACACGATGATATCTTATCATATGAAGAAATAATAAGATTATGTAGGATGTTTTCAAAACTTGGAATAAGTAAAGTTAAGATAACAGGAGGGGAGCCTCTTGTAAGGAAAGATGTTTATAAGCTTATTAAAGGAATAAAGGAAGTTGAAGGAATTGAAAATGTAACTTTGACTACTAATGGAATACTACTTGAGGGAATGATAGATGATCTTGTAAAAAGTGGTCTTGATGCAGTTAACATAAGTATAGATACATTAAAAGATGATACCTATAAGTCTTTAACAAGAGTTGGAGATGTAAACAAAGTATTAAATGGTATTAATGAATGTTTAAAATATAAAGATTTAAAGGTAAAGATAAATTGCGTACCCATAAAAGGTAAAAACGAAGATGAACTTATTGATTTATTAAAATTATCAAAGGACAATGATATAAGTATAAGATTTATAGAAATGATGCCAATAGGTCTTGGTAAAAATATGAATGGACTTAATGATGAAGAAGTAAAGTCATTAATAGAAGATAATATTGGAAAATTAACAGCTTTTGATGGAAAGCTTGGAAATGGTCCTAGTGATTATTTTACTCTTGAAGGATATAAAGGAAAAATTGGTTTTATAAGTGCTGTAAATCATAAGTTTTGTGAAACATGTAATAGAGTAAGGCTTACATGTGAAGGCTTCTTAAAGGCATGTCTACAATACGATATAGGTACGGATTTAAGAAAAATGCTTCGTAGTGGAAAAAGTGATGAGGAAATAATGAATGCAATAGAAGCAACTATATATAATAAACCTGAAAGTCATAACTTTAAACTTATAAAAGATCATGAAGAAAAGGTTGAACATCGTGCAATGTCGCAAATTGGAGGGTGAATTCAGTTAACAGTTAATAGTTAACAAAGACCAGTTACAGTTGAAAATTTATAGTTTATTTAGAAAAAGAAAGAAGAGGCAGATAGGAAATGGGAAAAGTTATAGCAGTATGTATAAGTGAAAAAAGAGGAACTGTTAAGAAAAATATTCAAGAGTGTAATGTTGTTGAAGGATATGGATTAGAAAATGATGCTCATGGTGGAAACTGGCATAGACAGGTGAGTCTTTTATCTTATGATAGAGTTAAAGAATTCAATGAAAAAGGTGGAAATGTAACTGATGGAGATTTTGGTGAAAATCTTTTAATTGAAGGTTATGATTTTAAAACACTTCCCGTTGGAACGAGATTTAAATGTAATGATGTAGTTCTTGAACTTACACAAGTTGGGAAAAAGTGTCATTCACATTGTGAGATATTCCATAGAGTTGGAGATTGTATAATGCCAAGAGAAGGTGTATTTACAAGAGTAATTCATGGAGGAAAGATTAAAGTAGGAGATGATTTTGTAATATGTTCAGAGTAGCAGTAATAACTTCAAGTGATAGTGGATATGAAGGTAAAAGAGAAGATAAAAGCGGACCTGAAATTGAAAGAATAGTTAAAGAATATGGTTATGAAGTTGTACATACAATCATACTTCCAGATGAAAGAAAAATCCTTGCAGATGAGATGATGAGAATAGCAGACAATAATATAGCAGATCTTATTTTAACTACAGGTGGAACAGGATTTTCAAAAAGAGACTGGACACCTGAAGCGACCAAAGACATTGTTGAACGTGAAGTTCCAGGGATACCAGAAGCAATGCGTGCATACAGTCTTCAGATCACAAAAAGAGCAATGCTTAGTCGTGCAGCAGCAGGAATTCGTAAAGAAACCTTAATTATAAATATGCCTGGAAGTCCTAAGGCTGTAGATGAATGTCTTCAATATATAATAAGTGAATTGGATCATGGTTTGAAGATATTAAAAGGTACAGCATCCAATTGTGCAAGGAAGTAAAAAGTACTGTATTCCTTAAAGAAAGTATAGGAAATCATGATAAAATTAAAAGCACATATAATTATCTTTTGTTGTGCACCAAAAGATAATTTATGTGCTTTTTGTGTGTTTGGAGTTTTGTAATATAATGGCTATATCATTAATGGCGATTAGAATAATATAGCATCATTGCGTTATATATATCAATGAACTTTTTAAAAGATCACTAATAAGCTTTTTTAGTTGTATCCTTATGAAAGAGAGGGAGTCTCTCTCATAAGGTTTAGAAATACACAATAATTTCTAAGGAGTATAAATTTCAATTAGAATAATTTTGAGTAGTATTCTACTACTAATGAATCATTAATTTGAATTGGAACTTCACTTCTTTCAGGATATCTTAAAAGGCTTCCTGAAAATTCAGCTTCATTCTTTGTTAAATAAGGATAAACATTAAGTATGTTAGATAAGAAATTATCTCTGAACATTTCATTCTTTTGAGATTTTTCTCTTAAAGCAACAACATCACCAATATTAACATTGAAAGATGGTATATTTACCTTTTCTCCATTAACTAAAATATGTCCATGAACAACCATTTGTCTAGCTTGTGCTAGTGAACTTGCAAATCCAAGTCTAAAAACTATATTATCAAGTCTGCATTCAAGTCTTTTAATAAGGGCATAGCCTGTTTGGTCTTTATCTTTAAATGCTTTTCTTGCGTAAGTTGCAAATTGCTTTTCCATTACACCATAATAAGCTCTTAATCTTTGCTTTTCTAATAGTTGTGTACCATAAGGTGATAATTTTTTTGAATCTCTAGCGCTGCCATTTCCAGCTCTTTTCATTGCTTTAGGATGACCGTTTACGTTTAATCCTAATCTTCTACATAACTTAAATCTTGGTCCCATCATTTTTGCCACAATTTATCATCTCCATATTAAAGATTTGCCGCGATAAAATTAAGCCCAAAAATAATATAACATAAAAAAAGATAAATGTAAATGAAATTCATTATCATTTTATAAATTTTATTAAAATAGATTATATCCTAAAAATAGAATATAATTTAGAGTAAAGAATATATACAAAATAACAGGGGGATAATATGTTAGGAACAATAGTGAATGCTTTAGCAGTAATAGGTGGTTGTATAATTGGATTAATAGTAAAGGAAAAGCTTACTGAGAAGATGAGCAATACAATAATGAGTGGACTGGCTTTATGTGTATTATACATAGGAATAAGTGGAGCACTTAAAGGACAGGATACTCTCATTATAATAATTTGTATAGCTGTTGGAGCATTGGTTGGGGAAATTATTGATATAGACAAAAGATTAAATGATTTAGGTAATTTTATAGAAAATAAGATTAATTTAAAAAAGAAAAATAAAGATTCAGAAAAAATTTCTATATCAGAAGGATTTGTAACATCAAGTCTTTTATTTTGTGTTGGAGCAATGGCAGTTGTAGGTTCTCTTGAAAGTGGTCTTCAAGGAAATCATTCAACACTTTTTGCAAAATCAATATTAGATGGAGTTTCATCTATAATATTTGCATCTTCTCTTGGAATAGGAGTAATGCTGTCATCAGTGGCAATATTAGTTTATCAGGGAAGCATTACACTTCTTGCGGGATGTTTATCTAGTGTACTTACAGATACAGTTATAGGAAACATGTCTGCCATTGGAAGTATTTTAATTATGGGGCTTGGTACAAATATGATCGGTGCAAGTAAAATAAAAGTAGCTAATTTATTGCCCGCTATATTTTTACCAATAATAATATATTTGGTACAGATTTTAATTTAAAAGCTTAAACAAAAAATCCCTATTTTAAAAATTAAAGTAGGGATTTTTTTGTTATTATATTTAATCAATTAAGAATTTTTCTACAAGTTTAGCAGCATCTTCTATACATCCAGGACATGAACGTTTAACAATACCATCATCAATTCCCTTTAGTTCTTTACAAATTGTAGTTGAATTCATTTCTTTAAATTCTTCAGCCAATTTTTTTGAAAGAGCATAAGTACTTCCTTTAGTACTACCAGGATTAACAAGTCCATTACTGTTTTTTAAACCAGCGAGCATAAGAACTCCTGTAAGAGCTCCACATGTACTTTGCATTCCACCCATTCCAAGTCCAAATCCTTCAGAAACTCTAAATGCAGTTTCTTCATCCATTCCAAATAAGTCACAATATGTGCAAAGTATTGCTTGAGCACAATTATATCCTTGAGCATGTTTTTCAGCTGTAAGATTTATTCTAGTTTCCATTTCCTTACCTCCACAATAAGAATTTATGTATAAAATTAATAATTAAAAAATTTATATATGGAAAGTATACAATTATATAAATTTTTTTGCAAACTTTTATAAATTAATGAAATCGTAAAAATTAGGTGAATTATAGATTTACATAGGCATTATTAAGTTTAAATTTTGTAAATATTTAGATTGAGTAGAATACAAGGGTTATTAGAAATAAATAATACGAAATAATATGTAAAGCGAATTTAGTTTTAAAAAAAAGTAAAAAGTTAAAATTTACAATATTATGTTTTTTAAAGTAATAAATAAAAATTCATCGACATAAGATTAAATATAAAACTTATAAAGTGTGGTTAAGGGAGGGGATTTTTATTGCAAGAGTTAAATTTAGACAATAACAGAATAATGCTTGAAAAAAAGAAATTATCAAGAAATACGTATGAATTTTTAAAACGGCTTATGGATATTATATGTTCAATGTCAGCACTGATAGTATTAGCACCTATACTTATAGTTGTTGCCATACTTATAAAGATTGAGTCAAAAGGTCCAGTAATATTTTCACAAGAACGTGTAGGTATTAATAATAAAAAGTTTAAAATGTACAAATTTAGATCAATGGTTGTGAATGCTGAGGATATGAAGGAAAAATTAGAAAAACAAAATGAAAGAAAAGGACCAATGTTTAAAATTAAGAATGATCCAAGGATAACTAAAATAGGAAGGTTTATAAGGAAGACAAGTATAGATGAGTTACCACAGCTTATAAACATATTAAAGGGCGAAATGAGCATAGTTGGACCAAGACCATCACTTCCAAAAGAAGTAATACAGTTTGAACCATGGATGCTAGAAAGATTAAAGGTAAAACCAGGACTTACGTGCTATTGGCAGGTTCAAGGACGTGATCATATAGAATTTGAAGATTGGATGAGACTTGATGTAAAGTACGTTAAGGATAGAAATTTTCTATTAGATATAAAGTTGATATTTAAAACATTTTTTGTATTTTTAGGGGACCAAAATGCAAGTTGATTTAAAAATATTTTCTGAAAAATTTTAATAAAATGAAAACACAAAAGCATCTTCATTGTTTTAATGGGATGTTTTTTTATTGGTTACATAAAAAGAATACGTTAACATTAAGATGAATTAAAAAATAATGCATATATTAAGGAAGCTTTTTTCTATTATATACTTTAATCTATTGAATAAATAAAATTCCACCTTGTCTTGTCAATTCAAGATAAGATGGAATTTTATTTTTAAAATCAATATATATTATTTCTAATTAAATTACAAATTGATGAGACTACTAAATCGTATCCTGACGATGTTGGAAGATCATTTACAATCAAGGAGTCTTTTTCGGCATCTGATTTTTCAAAATAATTATTTGTGTCTGCATAAGATATGTTGTTACTAGAACAAATATGTTTCATTTCTGAGACATATTCATTATCGTTAGTAAGACTTGGAGGTAGTAATGCTGTAATTAAGCAATTATAATTTCTGCTCTTTAATTTTCCTATTAAATCACTGTAGTTTTGAGCAAAGCTCTTTAATGAACTGTTATCTTTTGCATCTTTAAGACCAAAGGATAATATAACGAGATCAAAGTCTTTAAGGTCAGGGTTTGAATCTAAAAGTTGAAATCCATTTATAATAGTAGCATCTTTTTGCTGCAAATATTGAAAATCACAGTTAACATTATAAGTTGTTTTAAAGAAGCTACTTAAATTTTCAGCTACTGGATAGGATGAATTATCTGAAATAAGACCGGAAGTCAGTTCATCTCCTAATAAAAGAATTTTTACATTTTCATTTGCTTTGATTTTATTATACACACTGTTATATTTATCAGAATTATAATTGATAGGACTTCCTAAATTATAGGTTTGCTGAGAAGTTTGAACTATCAGGGCATGCTCTTTTTTTATACCCATAAATAAAACAGCCGTTAATATTATTACTAAAAATAATATAATAAAATTTAATTTAGTTTTCTTTTTCATTTTCATGATAAAAAACCAGCCTTTCATATATATTTTAAAAAATATGTTAATCAATATATTACTAAACATATGCATAATAGTTTGATAATAGAAATAGTTTTTTTTATTAAAATACGAAAATTCAGCTTTAAATCATTTTTTATAGTTAAAAATTAGATATAAAACTAAAAAAAGTAATAATTTGATTCACATAAGAATATATACATAATATAGCTTTTGAAAGGAGGAAATTATGGAAGAAGAAACAATTAGTATTTCAGAAATAATCCAGATTATAAAATCTAAGTGGAAAATAATTATAATAGTAACTCTAACAGCTACCATAATCAGTGCATTATATAGTTTCTTTTTAGTAACACCAGTATATACTTCAAGCTTAAAGGTGTTTATTGGAAAGGATACTATGGAAAAAAAGGAGTACAGTACAGGAGATGTTACTTTATATCAAAATTTATTAAAAACTTATTCTGAATTAATCACTACTGATGATTTAATTGAAAAGGCAGTTGAGAAAAGTCATCTTGATGTATTGCCAGAAGCAGTAGCAGGAGGGCTTTCTGTTAGTCAAGGAGAAGAAACTCAGATAATGACAATCAAATACAAAAATGCCAATAGTATTTTAAGTAAAGATGTATTGGATGCAGTAACTCAGGAATTTATTAAAGAAGCAAAAGAATTAATACCAAATGGAAGTGTAAAAGTAGTTGAGAGTTCCAAGTATCCTATATATCCAGGGAATTTAAATAGTATTAGGAATATATTAATGGGAATTATTGTAGGCGCATTCTTAGGTATAACATTAGTTTTATTCATGGAATATATAAGCAATACATTTAAGACAAGAGAACAGATAGAAACTAGTATTGGAATTCCTGTAATAGGTTTAATACCACATATAGGAGAAGAAAAGTAATTTGAATATATGAAATAGTAAAGATTAAAATACTATATATTGTTTTTGATTGTAATATTTAAATATTAATGGGGATATCTAAAATATTATGCTATTTAAGATATTCCTGATTTTTTTGTAATAAATACAAATTTATTCACATAAAATCAATGTATATAACAATATGTTACAGTAATTTTGGAAAGAAGGTAATTATGAAAATAGTTGTATCAGGAACAGGATATGTTGGATTAGTCACAGGAGCATGCTTAGCAGAAAAAGACCATAAAGTAACATGCGTAGATATTGATGAAAATAAGGTAGAGATGATGAAACAAGGCATTTCACCTATATATGAACCTGGTTTAGATGAATTATTGAAAAATAACTATTTAAGAGGCAAATTAAATTTTACAACAGATTATAAAAATGCATATAAAGATGCAGATATTATATTTATAGGGGTTGGAACTCCTGAAAGGTCTGATGGTTCTGCAAACTTAGATTATGTTTTCAACGTATGTACACAAATTGCTGAAAATGTTGAAAATGACTGTCTTGTAGTTGTTAAGTCTACAGTTCCAATAGGAACTAATGATAGAGTTGAAGAGTTTTTAAGGGAAAGTTTAAAAAACAAAGTTCATATTGAGGTTGCATCTAATCCTGAATTTTTATCTCAAGGAACAGCTGTAAAAGATACACTTGAGGCAAAAAGAATCGTTATTGGTGTTGAATCAAAAGGTGCAGAAGAATTGTTAAGAGAAGTTTATGAAAGATATAATCAGCCAATTGTTGTAACAAATAGAAGAAGTGCAGAAATGATCAAATATGCATCCAATGATTTTTTAGCACTAAAGATTTCATTTATTAATGAAATTGCCAATTTTTGTGAATTTGTTGGCGCTGATATTGAAGATGTAACAAAAGGCATGAGTTATGATCCTAGAATTGGAGATAAATTCTTAAAAGCAGGTATAGGATATGGTGGATCATGTTTTCCTAAAGATACAAAGGCACTTCACTGGCTTTCAAATGATAATGGAAATGAAATAAGAACAATAAAAGCAACTATTGAAGTAAATGAAAATCAGAAATATAAATTATTTAGACAAGCAAAGAAAAGATTTGGAAATTTAAGAGGTTTAAGAGCTGCTGTACTTGGATTAACATTTAAACCTGGAACAGATGACTTAAGGGAAGCGCCTTCAATACCTAATATTAGAAGACTTTTAGATGAAGGAGTACAAGTTGTTGCTTATGATCCAGTAGGAGAGAATAATTTCAAAAAGCTTTATCCAAGTGAAATAGAATATGTTAATAAGCCAGAAGAGGCAATTGCAGGGGCTGATGTTGTATTTATTTTTACAGAGTGGGATGAAATAAAGAATATTAAAATAGATACTTATTGTAACCTAATGAATACTCCAATTATTTTTGATGGAAGAAACTGCTATAAGATAGCTGACATAATGAATGAAAAAGTAGATTACTATTCAGTAGGAAGAAAAACAATATTAAATTATGAGAAATCATTAAATATAGAAGTTGCAGCTACTAAAAAATAACTACTTTGATAAGGAAGGTGAAGTTATGTTATGTGCACTCATAATGGCAGGAGGAAAAGGGACAAGATTCTGGCCACTATCCACAGAAGAAAAGCCTAAACAGTTTTTAAACCTTATAGGTGATGAAACAATGATACAGATGACTGTAAATAGAGTAAAGCCAATAATACCGATAGAAAGAATATTTATATGTACTGTTTCTCCATATGTTGATTTAGTAAAAGAACAACTTCCAGAACTTCCAGTGGAAAATATAATAGTTGAACCAGAGGGGAGAAATACAGCACCATGCATTACTATTTCTTCAATGATAATAAAGAGAAGATTTAAAGATGCAGTTATGGCGGTATTACCTTCAGATCATTTAATAAAAAATGAAGAAAAGTTTAGAGATATTATTGTAAATTGCAGTAATTTCATTAATAAAAATGATAAAGCAATAATTACTGTTGGAATGAAAATGGATAGACCAGAAACTGGATATGGATATATAAAATATAGTGATAATTATGTAGAGGTGAATGAAGAAAGATTCATAAAAGTAGATAAATTTGTTGAGAAGCCAGATTTAGTAAAAGCAAAAAGATATTTAAGAGATGGTAATTATCTTTGGAATGGCGGAATGTTTTTGTGGAAGGCTGAAAATATATTAAATGAAATAAGAGAATATTGTCCAAGTATATATGAACCTTTAAAGGGTGTTCAAAGTGTAGATATAAATGAAATAAAAGATGTAATTAATGAAAATTATAATAAGACGGAAGCTATATCCATAGATTATGCGGTTTTAGAAAAATCTAAAGAGATATATGTTGTACCTGTAGATATTGGGTGGGATGATATTGGAACATGGAAATCAGTAGAGAGATATAAAAAGAAAGATGATTTTAATAATATTATTGAAGGAAATGCAAGGGTAATTGAATCTAAATCAAATATTGCAATTAATAATGATAAAAGAGTTGTGATGATTGGAATTGAAGATGTTATGACTATTGAGACTGATGACAGCATTTATATTGTTAATAAGGGGTATATGGATAATCTTAGAGATTATAGAGAGAGTATTTAAATTAATCAATATTAATGGAGGAACAATATGTCAAGAATTAAATTTTTGAATACACAGATAGATAATGTAACTATGGAAGAAGCAATCACTAGAATTGATAAATTAATAGCGTCAGATAGAAATAGTTATGTTGTTACTCCTAATGTAGATCATATTGTTAAACTTGAAACAGATGCTGAATTGAAAAAAATATATGAAGATGCAGACTTAATATTAACAGATGGAATGCCTTTAATATGGATTTCAAAATTAAAATCTACTCCAATAAAAGAAAAAATATCAGGGTCAGATTTATTTCCGAAAATTTGTAAATTAGGGGCAATTAAAGGATATAAATTATTTTTACTTGGAGCAGCAGAAGGAGTAGCTGAAAAAGCAGCAGAAAAACTAATGCAACAATTTGATGGATTAAATATAGTTGGAACTTATTCACCAAGTTATGGATTTGAAAACAATCAAGATGAAATCAATCATATAATAGAACTAATAAATAATTGCAAACCAGATATTTTGGCAGTTGGATTAGGAGCACCTAAACAAGAAAAATTTATATATAAGTATAAAGAAAAATTGAAAGTACCAGTTTCTTTAGCAATTGGAGCTAGCATTGATTTTGAAGCAGGAAATATAAAAAGAGCTCCGATTTGGATGCAAAAAAACGGACTTGAGTGGTTTTATAGGTTATGTATGGAACCTAAGAGGATGTTTAGGAGATATCTGATAGATGATATTAAGATATTTAAGATAGCATTAAAATATCAGTAAGGGAATGTTGTTTGTGGAAAATAAAAATATATTATATTTTACTAGAACTATGGGAATAGGCGGAACTGAAAAAGTAGTAATGCAGTTGTGCAGGTATTTTAATAATAAATTTAATAAAATAATCGTTTGTTCGAATGGTGGAATCCATGAAGATGAGTTGCAGAAGCTGGGAATAAAACATTATAAAATAGACGATATAGAAGATAAAAATCCAATTATTATTTTTAAGACACTAATTAGCTTATATAAAATTATAAAAAATGAAAATATTGATATAGTTCATACTCACCATAGGATGGCTGCTTTTTATAGTGAAATATTAAATAAATTAATGAATTTTAAGTTTATTCATACAGCACACAATACCTTCCATAATAAAAAAACATTAACTAAGTTTGCACTTAATAATGCTGAGATAATTGCTGTTGGAGAAAAGGTAAAAGAAAATTTATTAGAGTTATATGAATTAGATACAGATAAAATTAATGTTATATATAATGGAATTGAAAAATATACAGGAGAAATAAGCGTAGTCCCTGAAATAAAGAAATTTAAAGATGAGGGATATTTTATTGTTGGAAATATAGGAAGACTAAGTAAACAGAAGGGAATGGAATATTATATAAAAGCAATTCCTGAAAGTATCAAAAAGTATCAAAAGATTAAGTTTTATATAATTGGTGACGGAGAAGATAAGTTAGAACTTATTAAACTTGCCAAAGAGCTAGGAATTGAAAATAACGTGATATTTTTAGGATATAGAAATGATGTTATAAATATAATAAAACAATTAGATTTAATTGTTTTAAGTTCTTTGTGGGAAGGACTACCATTAACTCCTATTGAAGCATTTTCTGAAGGTAAAACTATAATTGCTACAGATGTAGATGGAACAAGTGAGATAGTTAAAGATCAATATAATGGATTACTGATTGTGTCAAAAGATAGTAATGAAATAGCTATGAATATAATAAAAATTATAGATAATAAAAGCTTAAAAGACAATTTACAGAAAAATGCATACAAAACTTATAGCCAAAAATTTTCTATAGATATATTTAATAGTTCATATGAAAAATACTACAGATTGATTTGAAAGATATATTTATAAAAAAGTTATATATGAAAAGGTGGGATCACATGAGTGTATTATTTATACATAATACAATTCCAGAATATAGAATTCCTTTTTTTATTGGTCTAAAAAAAAAAATAAATGTTGATTATTTATTTACTAATATTAATTTAAGTCGTGAAATTTATGGTATAGAAGATGAAGATATTAAAAAATTAACTTATGAATACTTACCTAGAAATTTTAAAAGAATTACTAAATTAGTGAGGATTATAATACAAAAGAATTATGAATCTATTATCTTGCCTCCAATGGACTCAATAGTAGATTTTCTAGATTGTTTCATAATACTAATTGTCGGAAAAATTAGAAAGAATAAATTATTATATTTTGGCGAAAAATGGGAAGCACCTAGAGAGTTTCAGTCTACAAAAAAGAAGCTTAAAAATTGGTTACAACGTTTAGCTTTTAAAGTGATTTTAAAAAGAATAGATATGTGTATTGTTTCAGGATATAAATCATATGAGTATTTTGAAAATTTAGGAATACATTCAGATTGTTTATGTATAGCTAGAGACTCTAGTGGTGTAAATAAGATTAAAAACTGCATTGATATAAGAAAAGAAAAAAATATAAATGATAATTCAAAGATAATACTATATTATGGAAGAATAATAAAGAGGAAAGGTTTAGAGGTTCTAATTAATGCATATAAAACATTACAAATGAAGTATAAAAATATTTATCTAATTATATGTGGAGAAGGTGAATATAAAGAAGAATGTATTAAGTTAGCTAAGATTTTAAATATAGAAAATATTTTTTTTGAAGGCTATATTAATCCAAAATACAAGTATGTATATTTTTCTCAATGTGATCTGTTTGTTTTACCTAGTTATTTTTATAATGGAATACCAGAGGCTTGGGGATTAACTGTAAATGAAGCTTTACAGTGTGGAAAACCTGTTATTGCAACAGATGCTGTTGGTGCCGCATATGATTTGTTGAATGGAAAAAATGGAAGAATGATAAGGCAAAATTGTAGCAAAGAACTAGAAAATGCATTAGAAGACTTTTTGTTTAGAAAAATGGAGAAAAATGTAAAAGAAGAGTGTATCAATCAATATAAAAAAAGTAATTATGAAAATATGATAACTGGTTTTATTAATGCTTTGGAAAAGATTAATTGTAATTAAGTAAGGGTGATGTCAATGAAGGAAAATATAATAAGAGTTTTGCAAGTTTGCGCACTAAATGCAGGTGGGATAGAATCTTTTTTAATGAATGTATATAGAAAATTAGATAAGAAAAAAATAGTTTTTGACTTTATAAATTATTTTGATGAAAATAAAGAACAATTTCATGAAAATGAGGCAAAAAGCTATGGTTCTAAAATTTATAAAACTGGTAGTATGAATTATAAAAATGTTTTGATTAGACATTATAAAAAAGTAAAATTATTATATGAATTTTTAAGAAAAAATAAGTATTCTATTATTCATATTCATGCATCTGATGTTACAAGTATAGAGGATGCAATAGTAGCTAAGATGGTAGGTATACCCCAAATTATTGTACATGCGCATAATACATCAATTTCACGTGATAATAATTTTTTTTATATAAAAATTATAGTTCACAAAATCGTTAAGAATTTATGGGGGTATGTAGCTACAGATTATTTTGCGTGTTCAAAGGAAGCAGCTAAATGGATGTTCTCAAAAAAATTATGTTCAAATAATAGTGTACAAATAATTAATAATGCAGTAGATTTTAAAAAATATATTTTTAATAATGATATGAGAATACAAATTAGAAAAGAATTGAAGGTAGAAAATAAATTCGTTATAGGACATATTGGAAGGATGTCATATCAAAAAAATCATGAATATTTAATTGAAATTTTTAATGAAGTAAAGAAACAGTATGAGAATTCTGTATTGCTTCTTATAGGGGATGGTGAACTAAAGGAAAAGATAAGAGAAAAGGTAATATCAATGAATTTAAAAGATTCAGTTATTTTTTATGGATTAACTAATGAAGTTGAGAATTTAATGCAAGCAATGGATATATTTGTATTACCATCACATTATGAGGGATTACCATTAGTAGGAATTGAATCACAAGCAGCAGGTTTACAAGTAATAGCATCAGATGCTATATCAAGGGAAATGAGTATTACTAGAAATGTAACATATTTGCCATTAAGCTGTGGAAGTGAAAATTGGGCAAGAGAGATAATTAAATATGCTTATGGGTACCAAAGAAAAGAAGAATATAAAGAATTTGAAAATAGTAATTATAATATAAACTATATTTCAAATAAAATTGAAAACTTTTATAAGGGGGAAATATATAATGTTTGATATTTTAGTAAGTGTTATTGTACCAGTATATAATGTAGATAAATACATTGGTGAATGTTTTGAATCTTTAAGTAATCAAACATATAGTAATTTGCAAATCATAGTTGTAGATGACGGCTCTAATGATAATAGTCTAAATATTATTGAATCATACACAAATAAATTTAATGAAATTATAGTTTTATCTCAAAAAAACAAAGGCGTCTCAGAAGCTAGAAATTTAGCACTAAAATATGTAAAAGGTGAATATGTTTTATTTGTAGATCCAGATGACTATTTAGACAACACAATGATAGAAAAACTTTTAAAAAAGGGATTGGAATTTAAATCTGATATTATTATGTGTGGCTTCTGTTTGTATTATGACACTTATAGTAGTAAAAATAAAGTTAATCTATATAAATTAGAGGAGAAAAAAATATATACTGCTGAGAAAATAATTGATGAAATATTAAACCAAAGAATTCAATGTCATTTATGGAACAAGATGTTTAAAAAAGAGTTATTAATCAAAATAAATTTTAAATTTGAATCAGGCAGATATATTCAAGATATGTTTCCAGTTTTTAAGGCAATTAGCTTAAGTAAGAGTATATCATATGTAAATGAATCATTGTATTATTATAGACAGGTACCAACATCTACTATTCATAAAAATAATCTAAAATTAGCAGAGGATTACTATTATGCAGTAGATAGTGTAATAAAATATATTAATGTAGATAAAAAATTAATGGTCAAAGCAGAGAGTTTAGGTACTTTTAAAAATATTTCAATGCTTATATTGATTTTACAATTGATGAATGCAAATGAATATACTAATTTTAAAAAGTTTAAAATTAGCAAATATAATAATTTATTGACCGGAAATAATTGTGTTTTTAATAAAAATTTATCAATAAAAAATAGAATAAAAATTGTGTTAATTAAGCTAGATATATATAAATTGTTAAAAAATGCAAATAATTATATAAAAAATTATTCATGATTTTTTATATAAAACAATGCATTATGTACAAAATTACATGTATATAGGAAAGAGAAATTATGATATATAATATTTTAATTAGTATATTTGATCTATTTTTATTTCAAAACTGTATATGTAGAATATTACCATTTTTTTCTATGTTTGATGAATTAATTTGTATAATTAACTGTTTATTTATTATAGTTATATGTTCATTAAGACCCAATAGATTGAAGAGCATATTGCAGAAGGAAAAGGAATTACTTATTTTACTGGTTATTATTATTATAATTGGGGTTATAGGTAATATTAGAACAGGTTATCAACAAAACATTATTGCTATATTAAAAGATATATTTAGCTTTTCTAAATTTATTTTAATATATATTTCTAGTCTGCTTTTATTTAATAAGATAAATAAAGATTTATTGTTAAATAAGCTTGTAAAAAGATTAAGAGTATATGTGATAATATTTTTCATATTTGCACTAATAAATTTATTTTTTAATATTGGAATGGGATATGACGTAAGATATGGAATTAGATCATATAAATTTCTTTATTCCCATCCAACTTATTTGGTTTTTTCAATAATACTAATTATTTGTATTTTTATTGCACAAGGAAGTAAAAAAAATAACATATATGTTTATGTTTCACTAATAATTTTAGCTACTACGGCTAGAAGTAAAGCTCTTATATTTATATTATTGTATTTTTTTATGAATTTTATAATGAGAAATTTAGAAAAAGTAAAATTAAAACAATTACTTTTGTTTATTGCAATATCATGTACTTTAGCATCAAAAAAAATAATTGAATATTTTTCATATGGATATATGTCAGCAAGACCAGCATTATATTTAACAGGTTTAAAATTAGTTAAGGATTGCTTTCCAGTAGGTTCAGGATTTGGAACATTTGCTTCATCAATTTCAGCGAAATATTATTCTAACATTTATGTTAAATATCATTTAAATATGGTTTGGGGTATGTCTAAAGATAATTATTCATATATTGCGGATACATTTTGGCCATATATATATGGACAATTTGGTATTTTAGGTTTTATTATATTTTTAATAATTTTGCTAAATATATATAAGTCTATGAAACATAGATATATGTATTCAAATAATAAAATTAAAGCAGTAAATCTTTTAACAATATATTTAATTATTTCCAGTATAGCAGAAGCTATTTTTATTGACTCAACAGGAACATTTATATTTTTAGCGCTTGCTATATTTTTGGGGGATAATAGAAAGTTGGAGAGAAAAAGTTAATAATATTAAGTTTTAAATTTGTATAAATATTTAGGAGAACTATATGAATATTAAAAAAAATTTTATATATAATGTTCTATATCAGATTTTAATTATGATTCTTCCATTAATAACAACACCATATATAGCAAGAGTAATCGGAGCAAACGGAGTAGGGGTACAATCATACACCTACTCCGTAGTAAATTATTTTGTTCTATTTGCTATGCTTGGAGTAAATAATTATGGAAATAGGAGTATTGCAGCAGTAAGAGATGATAAAGAAAAACTTAGCAAAACATTTTGGAGTATTTACGGACTTCAAGCTATTTTATCAATAATAATGTTAAGTATATATATGATTTATTTAATCTTTATTACAAATGAGAATAAGGTTATTGTAGGTATTCAATCAATATATATATTTTCAGCATTACTAGATATTAATTGGTTTTTCTTTGGAATTGAAAATTTCAAAATTACAGTCACAAGAAATGCTTTTATTAAAGTGATTTCTGCATTTAGTATATTTATTTTTGTGAAAAAACAGGATGATTTATATATATATTCTTTAATTTTAGTAATTGGAACAATGATAAGTCAGGTTATTTTATGGTTTTTTATAAAGCAATATATATATTTTGTAAGGGTAAAAATAAAAGATATTCTAGAACACTTAAAGCCTAATTTAGTTTTATTTGTGCCTGTAATTGCAATAAGTATTTATAAAGTTATGGATAAAATAATGATTGGATCACTAAGTAGCATGACTCAAGTTGGATTTTATGAAAACTCAGAAAAGATTATAAATATACCATTAGGGTTTATTATAGCATTAGGAACTGTAATGCTTCCAAGAATGTCAAATCTTTTATCAAATGGATTACTGGAAGAAAGTAAAAAATATATTTCAATATCTATGGAATTTGTAATGTTTATTGCAATAGGATCATCATTTGGACTAGCTGCTATTGCACCAATATTTGTACCTATATTTTTAGGAAGAGAATTTACAGATTGTATTGATGTAGTTGTATTACTTGTAATAACAATTTTATTTATTGCATGGGCTAATGTAATTAGAACTCAGTATTTAATACCTAAAAAAATGGATAAGGTTTATATTGCATCTACAGCATTAGGAGCTGTGGTTAATTTTGGAATAAATATATTTTTAATAGGAAGTTATGGTGCAAAAGGGGCATCTATAGGAACTATTTTTGCAGAGTTTTCAGTAGCATTATATCAAACGATAAAGGTAAAAGATGATTTAGATATAAAGCTATATCTAAAAAAAAGTATAGTTTATATATTTCCAGGATTAGTAATGTATTTATCTATAAAAGCTATAGGATACTATTTTAATAGTACATCTGTTAGTGTTGGGATAATAGAAATTTTTGTTGGAGGTTTAATATATCTTGTGATTAGTTTTGCTTATATGGTAAAAAGTAAGAATAAACTGGCTCTAGATATAGTAAATAAATTTAAATCTAAATTTATAATAGAAAAAGCAGTGCGATAATTATTAGGGGGAGAGCTTTTATGAATAACAGCTATGAAACCATAGTAAACATACTAAAGTATTCAATTAAAAAGCAAAATTATATATTAGATGATAATGTTATTAATTGGGGTGAGTTTGTAGAGAAAGCTGATGAACATCAGATTTCAGCATTAATATATTATTTAATTGGAAAAAATAATCTTAAAAATGTGCCCAATGATATATTAAATAAATGGAAAAAAGATATAATTTTAAGTGGTATTGCACAAAGAAAAATTATAGAAGCATTTAGAAATATAATTGATGATATTATATTAAAATTAAATATAGATATAATAGTTTTGAAAGGGATAGTACTTAAAAAATACTATCCTATAAATGAACTTAGGACAATGAGTGATTTGGATATATTAATTCACAAAAATGATTTTCAGAAGATAAAGGAGTATCTTTTAGAAAATCATTTTGTTTATATTGAAGATAATCATCCAGTACATGCTACATTTTATAATGAAAATGGAGTATGTATTGAAGTTCATTGGAAACTTATAAATAATGAAAACTATATAGCAGATACAATAAATTTTGAAAAATATATATGGGATGAATTAATAGAATTTGATTTAGATGGTGTAAAAGTAAAGACGTTAAATAAAGAGAACTTTTTACTTCATTTGTGTATTCATATGGCAAAACATCTTAGAAATAGTGGCTTTGGATTAAGGCAGTTATATGATATTGTGTTATTTTGCAATAAAGAAAAAGATAATATTGATTGGAACATATTTGAAAGTAAATGCAGTGAATGTGGAGCATTGAAATTTTCTGTTGGATTATTTAAATTGATAAATAAATTGTGTAATCTAAGTTTTTTTGAAGAAGCACTAAGAAGAAATAAACTAGATAATTATGATTCAGAAGTATTATTTGAAGAGATACTCTCTTATGATAAATATAATGAGGAAAGAAGAAATATTAGTATAAGATCAGCAGCTAAAATTAAAAAGGAAAAGAAAAAGATATTAGTTGGATTATTTCCTAAAGAAGAAGATTTGAAAAGAGATTTTCCCTATGCAATTAATAAATTCATGTTAATCGTAGCATGGTTTCACAGATTACTAAAGAAATTAATCGAAAAATTTAAAAAGATATGTACAGGAAAAAATTTAAGAATGGTAATAAAAAGAAGAAAACTATTGTTAAATCAATTTGATTTATAAATTCATGTAGCTATTAAATAACATAATGTTATATATAG